>ENA-OPAH01000220-OPAH01000220.1-human-gut-metagenome-genome-assembly--contig:-NODE-220-length-47915-cov-3.824216_pt1 | contig 47915 bp, 39 predicted proteins | sample MGYA00241050_ERZ501416 | MGnify/ENA primary metagenome ERZ501416 (study PRJEB25962, sample SAMEA2042632) | human gut metagenome | biome: human gut; feature: human-associated habitat; material: faeces... | reverse complement strand
GATGTCGCCGGCGAGCCCTTCACCGCTCGCGGTGACGTGCTCGTCGAGCCGGGCTATCGCAGCGTGTATCCGTACGGCCTCAAGAAGGACGAGCAGATGCCCCCGCTCGTCGAAGGCCAGACGCTCGACTTCTGGGATGCGGATTGCGCGCACAAGCAGACCGAGCCGCCAGCGCGCTACTCGTCGGGCAAGCTCGTCCAGGAGATGGAGGCGAAGGGGCTTGGCACCAAGGCCACGCGCCATGACATGATCGAGCGCCTCTACAGCCGCCATTACATCGTGAACGATCCCATCGAGCCCACCCAGCTCGCCATCGCCATCATCGACGCGCTCGAGAAGTTCGCCGAGCCTATCACCACACCCAACATGACCGCCGAGCTCGAAGGCGAGATGACGCAGGTCGCCGACGGCAAGCGCCAGCGTGACGAGGTCGTGCTGCATTCGCGCGAGCTGCTCGGCGGCATCATCGAGAGCCTCATTCCCGAGAAGGATGCCATTGCGGACATGATTTCCGATGCCGTCACGGCCGACAGCCGTGTGGGCGCATGTCCCAAGTGCGGCGGGGACTTGTGCGTGAAGACCTCGGCAAAGACGCGTTCGAGTTTCGTCGGCTGCAACAACTGGCCCGACTGCGATGTGACCTATCCGCTGCCGCAGGGTCGCTACGAGGCGCTCGAGGAGCCGTGTCCCACCTGCGGCGGCCCGCAGATCAAGGTCACGCCCTTCAGGCAGAAGGCGTACAACCACTGCCTCGATCCCGAATGCGCCACCAACAAGATGGAGGAGATCGTCGTCGGCGAATGTGCCGTGTGCAAGGAGGCCGGTCGCGAGGGCAAGCTCATCGCGCAGAAGAACCCCCGCACGCTCAAGCGCTTCATCCGCTGCGAGAACTTCGAGCAATGCGACGTGAGCTATCCGTTGCCCCAGCGCGGTGATATCACCGCCACCGGCGAGGTGTGCGACGAATGCGGTGCGCCCGAGGTCATCGTCTCGACGGCGCGCGGCCCGTGGCGCATCTGCGTGAACATGAACTGCCCCAAACGCGAGAAGGAGAAGGCCGACAAGGCCAAGAAGCCTCGTGGCGGGGCGAAGAAGAAGACGGCCACCAAGAAGAAGACCACGGCCAAGAAGTAGAAGAAGTAGACGGAGACACCCATCCGCATGGATAGCAACGCTGATAGCATGCCGGGAATCTTCCTCACGCTCGAGGGGGATGACGGCGTCGGCAAGTCGACGCAGGCCGACCTTCTCGCCAGTTGGCTCGAGCAGCAGGGTCGCACGGTACTACGCGTGCACGAGCCGGGCGGTACGCGCCTGGGCGAGAAGATCCGCGCGCTGCTCCTCGACAAGGAAGATGACGCGATGGCGCCGCTCGCAGAGCTCCTGCTCTTCGAAGCCGCTCGCGCCCAGGTGATGGACGAGGTCATCGAGCCCGCTCTTGCACGCGGTGAGGTCGTCGTCTGTGATCGCTTTACCGATTCGACGCTGGCCTACCAGGGCTACGGGCGCGAGCTTGGCGCCGGACTCGTGCGTTCGACCAACGACCTGGCATGCGGTGGCCGTTATCCCGACCGCACCTTGCTCCTCGCGCTCGACCCAGATGTCGCCCGCAATCGCGTCGAGGGTCGATCGACCGACGGGACGGGCGACCGCATGGAGTCGGCCGGCGAGGCGTTTCGCGCGCGCCTACGTAGCGGCTTCGAGGCTATCGCCGCGTCAGAGCCCGGTCGCGTCCACGTCATCGATGCCGATGGCAGTGTCGACGAGGTGCACGGACGTATTTGCTCCGACCTCGCCGATTTGCTTGACCTGAACCTGCGAGACCAGACAAAATCGCCCCGGCGACATGTGTCTTGTTCGGTGGATTCCGGGGTGGAGGAGCGCTCATGAGCGAGCTCTTTGCTGGTATTTCCGGACAGGATCAGGTGACGTCGTACCTGCAGCGCGTGCATGACACGGGCAGCATGACGCATGCCTATCTTGTTGCCGGTGGGGAGGAAGGCACGGGCGCCGATATCGCCCTGCGCTTTGCCGCGGGCCTCATCGCCCACGGGGATCCGCAGGTCACGGACGAGGTCCTGCGTCACGTCCATCCCGACCTTCACCTATATAGGCCCGGTGGCACCGATGGCTACCTCGTCGACCAGGTACGCGAGCTCACGCACGACGCGGAGCTTGCACCCATTCGCGCCGCGAACAAGGTCTACATCATCCAGGATGCGCATCGCCTTGCGGGCGCGCCGGCAAACGCCCTGCTCAAGACGCTCGAGGAGCCGCCGCAAAACGTCGTCTGCATACTCGTGGCCAATAGCGAATCGGCCGTGCTCGAGACGCTTCGCAGCCGTTGCGAAGTACTCGTCCTTAACAGTCCTTCCGGAGTGCGTGCAGGAAACGCCCAGCTCTTCGACATGCTATACGCGCTCGCACGCGACTGCGATAACCGCACGCTGCTCGCCAATTCCAAGCGCTTCGTCGAGCTCGCACGCGAGCAGGCGTCGATGATTGACGAGGGAAGGATCGACGCCGAGGCCTATATCGAGAAATACGATGACTACCTTTCGCAGGGAGCGAAGAAGCAGATCGAGCTCGCGGGCAAGCGTGAGGCGACCGCCCACGAACGCGCCGTCCTCTTCGACTTCTGCGCCCTCACCCGCGCATGGCTGCGTGACTGCCTCGTCACGCGTGAAGGGGGTTGTGAGCTGCTCGCCTACCCGGAATGCGGCGCGCAGAGCTCCCATGTGGCCCAATCGGCGACAACCGCCGGCCTGATGCGCGCCCTCGATGCCGCCAGAAGCGCCGCCACGAGCATCTCGTATAATGTGACACCACAACTTGCGATAGACGCAATGTTCTTGGAAATCAGGGAGGCTTTATGCCATTAGTAGCGTCAGTGCGACTTCGCTACGCATCCCAGGACTATTGGTTCGATCCAGCGGGCCTCGACATCAAGGCCGGTGACCACGTCCTGGTCGAAACGAGCAAGGGCAACGAGATCGGCCTGTGCACCCATGACGTCGTCGATGTCGACGAGGCCGAGGTCACCAAGCCGCTCAAGCCCGTCATCCGCATCGCGACCGAGGAGGACCTCGCCAAAAGCGACGAGATTGCCGCGCGCGACCAGGAGGCCCTCGCGGTCTTTCACGACCTCGTCGAGAAGAATCACCTCGACATGAGTCCTTCGGCGGTCGAGTTCTCGTTCGACGAGTCCCATGCGACCTTCTACTTCACCTCGGACGAGCGCGTCGATTTTCGCGGGCTCGTGCGCGATTTGGCAGCCGCGTTCCACACGCGCATCGACATGCGCCAGATCGGCCCACGTGACGAGGCCCGCATGCTCGGCGGCTTGGGTCACTGTGGCGAGGAGCTGTGCTGCGCGCGCTTGGGTGGCGAGTTCCAACCGGTGAGCATCCGCATGGCCAAGGAGCAGGACCTTCCGCTCAACCCCACCAAGATTTCCGGTCTATGCGGCAGGCTTATGTGCTGCCTGCGCTACGAATACGAGGCATACAAGGACTTCAAGGGCCGTGCGCCCAAGAAGAACGCGCTCATCGATACGCCTGCGGGCATGGGCAAGGTCGTTGAGTTCGATACGCCGCGCGAGACCGTGCGCCTGCGCATGGAGGACGGCTCGAGCCTGACGCTGCCCGTCTCGGCGCTCGACACCGGTGACAAGGTTCCACGTGAGGGCGAACGCATCCGTCCCTGCCATATCTCCCAGGAGAACTTCGACAAGATCATGGAGGAGCTGAGCAACGACAGCAATCTCGCGATGATGGGCGAGAAGCTCTTCTCCGATGACCCCGACCTCGCCGACACCACGGTCGAGGGAGGATCCATCGAACGAGTGCATCGTCGCAGACGCTCGTCTGGTGACGCGTCGCACAAACAGTCGGGCGATTCGGGGCGCAAGCCGCGCAAGCGGGGAACTTCGTCACCCGCCCCGCAGCCACGCGATGAGCGTAAGCGCCGCCGATCGGTCTCCGCGACCGATGGTACCGAGATAAAGCACGAGGGTTCCGCGCGCAAGGAGCAGCAGGACCACAAGGACGGACAGTCTGCCGGCGGCAACGCGAACCGTTCGCGCAACCGTCGACGTCGCGGTGGCAACGGCGGCAGCAAGTCTCGTCAGGGCAATCAGAACGCTCCCTCGAAGGAAGGATCGCAGGGCAAGGGCCAGGCTCCTTCGCGCCCGCGTCCCGGTCAGCACTCCTCGACCGTGAGCGGGGATGCGCCAAAGGGCAATGGCACGGGCGGATCCGGCAACTCGAGGAACAGACGTCGCCGCCGCGGTGGCGGCCACGGCCAGGGTTCGGGCAAGCCAAACAACGGTGCAGCCAGGGAATAGTCCAGGAAGAAGCATCCGCCCCGTGCGGAGCATGCCGGCTAGGAGAGGCACATGACGCGCAACATGACGTTGCTCACCGATTTGTACGAGATCACGATGGCCCAAAGCTACTGGTCGCAGGGCAAGATCGATACTGATGCGTGCTTCTACTCGTTCTATCGCGATAATCCCTTTGGCGGAGGTTACGGCGTCTTCTGCGGCGCCAACCAGATAGCCGAGCTCGTCGATGGCTTCGGCTTCACCGATGACGACATCGAGTACCTCGCCTCGCTACAATCGCCCGGCAAGACCCCGTTGTTTGATCCTGCGTTTCTCGCATGGCTGCGCGGAATCGAGCTCTCCGTCGACATCTGCACCGTTCCCGAAGGTTCTCCCGTGTTTCCACGTGAACCGCTCGTGCGCGTGACGGGCCCCCTGCTGCAATGCCAGCTTCTCGAGCCCGCCATCCTCAACGGCGTCAACTTCCAGACGCTCATCGCGACCAAGGCATCTCGCGTATGTCAGGCGGCCGAGGGGCGCCCCGTCTCGGAGTTCGGGCTGCGTCGCGCGCAGGGGCCTGACGGTGCCCTCTCGTCATCGCGAGCCGCCTATGTTGGCGGTTGCGCGTCGGTTGCCAACGTGCTCGCGGGAAAGCTCTACGATATTCCCGTGAGCGGTACGCATGCCCATTCATGGGTGATGTCGTTTCCCGACGAGCTTAGCGCCTTCAGAGCCTATGCCCGGGCCATGCCCGACAACTGCACCTTGCTCGTGGACACCTATGATGTCGAGCAGGGCGTGAAAAACGCCATCATCGTCGCTCGCGAGCTCGGGCGCGATGGTCACAAACTCCAGGGCATCCGCATAGATTCGGGTGATCTCGCATGGCTTTCCAAGATGGCGCGTTCGATGCTCGACAAAGCGGGTTTTTCCGATGTGGGAATCGTGCTCTCCAATGACCTTGACGAATACACGATCACGTCGCTCAACGAGCAGCGTGCCCAGTACACGGCCCTGGGCGTGGGCACGCATCTGGCCGCGGCCTACGGGCAGCCAGCGCTCGGGGGCGTCTACAAGCTCTCGGCCATTCGCGAGCCGGGTCAGGAGGATTGGACGCCGCGCCTCAAGATATCCGAGCAACTCTACAAGCGCACCATTCCCGGCGTGCTCGACGTGCGTCGCTATCGCAATGGGGACGGTATGCTCGTCGGGGACCTCATATTCGACGTGAACGACGGCGTGCCCGCCGATGCCGTCATCGTCGACCCACTCGACGCGATGCGACGCAGGAAGATGGAAGGCGAGTTCGAGACGCTTCTCAAGCCCCTGGTCAAGGCCGGCAAGTTGGAGGATGTCGATCTTTCCGCACGCACCGCCCGCGCGCGATGCACCCAACAGCTCGCCTGCCTGGATGACTCGATCAAGCGGTTCATGAACCCGCATGAGTATCCGTGCGGCATAGAGAGGGGCCTCTTCAAGAAGCGTGACGAGATCGTGATCGCGACACGAGGTCGAGATTCGCTCTATGATTAGGAGACGGGTGCCGATCGCGCACTCGCAAACGTAAAGGAGATATCGATGCCAGAAGACAGGATCCAGTGCCGCCTCGTTCTCGACTCGTGCTGTGACCTTCCCCTCGAGGTGCTCGAGAACGCCAAAGTGGACTTTCTCAAGTTTCCGTTCAATATGAACGACGGCGAGCATTTTGACGACATGTGGAAGAGCATGACCGCCAAGGAATTCTACGACCGCATGCGCAAGGGAGAGGTTTCGGGCACTGCGCAGATTCCGGTGTCCGAGCTCATCGAGCGTTTCGAATCCTACGCGAAGGACGGTACGCCGACGGTCTACCTCGGGTTTTCCTCCGCGCTTTCGGGTACCTATGGCACCGTCGAGCAGGTCGCCGAGGACATCAGGGCGCAGTATCCCGACTTCGAGCTCTATACGATCGACACCAAGCTCGCCTCGATTGCAGAGGGCCTGCTCGCTTACGAGGCCATCAACCAGCGCAATCGCGGGCTCACGGCCAAGCAGCTCGCCGAATGGGCACGTGAGGCCCGCTGGTTCGTGAATTGTCTGTTCACGGTCGACGAGCTCGAGTACCTACGCCGCGGTGGCCGCATTCCCGCGGCCGCGGCGACCATCGGCGCCAAGCTCAACATCAAGCCGCTGCTCGATTTCGACCTCGATGGTGCCCTTTCCCTCACCGGTGTCGCCCGTGGTCGCAAGAAGTCCCTCAAGGCGCTGGTGAAGTGCTATGACGAAAACCACGCCGATGACCACGGGTCAAACGGCGTCGTGCTCACGGCTTCCGCAGATGCGGAAGGTGACGTCAAGTGGGTCGAGGAGCATCTCGATCGTCCCGAGGGCGCCATTCCCGCCATCCGCTGCCAGATTGGCCCCGTCATCGGTTCGCACGTCGGACCGGGCATGGTCGCCGTCGTGTTCTGGGGCAGCGACCGCCGCGAGAAGATTTCCATCGCCGATCGCATCGCGAACAAGATTAACAGTGGGGAGTAGCCGATGATAAGTCCGCTCGACACGCGTATCGCGTTTTTTGGCGGGGCGGCGCAGCCTGCCGTCGTCGAGGCGATCGTCAAGCTCAAGACCGCGGGATTCGACGTCGTCGTCGCAAGTCATGATCCGCGTGAGGCCCCGGCTCTGCGCGATGCGGGCGTGACGTTCATCGACGATCGGATGGAGGCCCTGCTCGGGAGCCAGGTCGTCATCACGTCGCTGCACACCTCGGCCGATGTCGAGAACCTGTACCTGGGCGACGAGGGTCTGCTCGAGCTCATGGACCCGGGTACGTTCTGCATCGACCTGAGCGTGTCGAGTCCGCGTCTCGCCCGCGAGATACAGGCCGTCGCGGCCGTCTCCGACATCGAGGTGCTCGATGCTCCCATCGTCTGCGTGGGAGAGGGCGAGCAGGCGGTGGTCTTCGTGGGCGGCGATCCGCAGACGCAAAGCACGCTCTCGCCCCTGTTTCCGTTCTTCGCCCCCATCGTCATGCCCCAGGAGGCGGCGGGCGATGGGCAGTTTGCCGCCATGATCAGCATCATCGCGCTCGCCGGTTCGCTCATGGGCACCGTCGAGGCGATGTCTCTTGCGCATATCGCGGGTTTTCCCGAGAAGAACGCGCTCAACGTGCTCGCGTCGACCTCGGGTGGCTCCCGTGCGCTCATCGATTACATCCCGCGCGTGCTCGGGCACGACTACACGGGCCGGATCAACATTGCGACGTTTCTCGATATGCTCGATGTGGCGCTTGATGCCGCCGAGGAGTTCGAGGTAACCATTCCCATGACGGAAACGGCCTATCAGCTCTATGAGCTCCTTCAGGCCGTCGGTGGGGAGGAGATGAGCATCCAGGCGCTCGCGTTGCTCTACGAGGACGAGCAGACATGCGCCGACTACGGCCTGGACTGGGCGCTTGCCGACGGGTTCAACGACCGATGCGAGCGCTTCGACGACTTCTTTGGCACGGGCTATCTCGATGACGACGATGGTCCGGAACCTCCCGGTCGCACGCAGGGCGGACCGCCTCCCATCGATGGCTTCTTCTCGAAGAACTAGCGAAGGCAACGCACCATGGAGCTTTTCGCGACGTGCGGCACCGGGCTCGAGGTGATTCTCGGGCAGGAGCTGCGTGATCTTGGCATGCAGGAGGTACGCCCCCTGACCGGTGGCGTTGCGTTCAAGGCCGGCTTGGAGCAGGTCTATGCCGCCTTGCTGTGGTCTCGCGTCGCGAGCCGCGTCCTACTCATCGTCGGGCGCGTGGACGCGACGGACTCCGATAGCCTCTACGCCGGCGTGCGTGCGATACCCTGGGAAGACCACATCATCGCAGGCGCCACGATTGCCGTTTCGGCGCGTGGAACCAACGATCAGCTTCGAGATACGCGCTACACGGCGCTGCGCGCGAAGGACGCCATCTGCGATCGCCTGCGCGACCTGCGCGGCGAGCGTCCCGACGTCGACGCGCAGCATCCCGACCTGCGCGTTCAGGTGAACCTCCGCTCACGACGTGCGACCGTTTACATCGATTTGTCGGGTGGCTCTCTCGAAAACCGCGGTTATCGCGATGCGGCGCGCAGCACCTCCTCTCCCGTGCACGAGACGCTTGCCGCCGCCATGCTTCTTGCGGCGGACTGGCCTGGGCGCGCGCGTCGGGGTGACGTGCTCGTCGATAGCATGTGCGCATCCGGCACGCTCGTCATCGAAGCGGCCATGATAGCTGCCGACATAGCACCTGGTATCACGCGCTCGAACTGGGGATTTGCAGGATGGTCGGGCCATGACGAGGCGCTGTGGCAAGAGGTGCTCGATATGGCTGACACACGTGCGCAGGAGGGCTCGCGAAGTCGCGTGATATACGCAGGTGACGAATGCGAGCGCGAGCTAGCATGCGCGCGAGCGCGCGCCAAGGCGGCCACCGTCGTCCCGCTCATCGGTTTTTATGTCGATCGGGAGGTCATGGACGAGGAGCTTGCCCGACGCACCACGGGTCACGCCCTGTTCGCGAGCTGCTTGCTCGATGGTGCGGAACTTCCCGAATCGATGCGCCCCGCATGGTACGCGCAGCTCGCAGCCTACCTGCTCGCCTCCGGGGTTCTCGATACCGCTGTCATGCTCACAGAGGGGCCGGATGCAGACGCCTATCTGGGCATGGAGCGCACGCGGGGTTATGCCTGCATGAACGGTTCCGCAAGCTGCGACATCGCGCTCTTCGACCTGACGTCTGACGAGGAGCGGCGTGCGCGGGTGACGGTGCGGGACAGGGAGCTTTTCGTCTACGATGCCACCGCGCAGCAATTCGCCGATCGTCTCAACAAGGTCTTCAAGCTGCGCCGCAAGTGGGCAAAGAGGGAAAACGTCTCGGCCTATCGCGTCTACGATGCCGACCTGCCTGATTACAACATGGCAATCGACCTCTACGAGGGAGCGGGGAAGGATGCGGGCAGGCGCCTCGTGCATGTCGCCGAATACGCGCCCCCCAAGAGCATCGATGCGGACAAGGCCGCTCGTCGCATGACCGACGCCCTCAACATCGCGAGCGCCGTGTTCGATGTGCCCGCCACCGATGTCTTCGTGAAGCGCCGCATCCGCTCCAAGGGCGGCTCGCAGTACGCACGCGACCTGCGTGATGAGACAACGTCTCTGAGCAGCTGTCTCATCACGCAGGAAAACGGCCTGCTCTTCGAGGTCGACCTCGCGAGCTACCTCGATACGGGATTGTTCCTCGACCATCGCGACACGCGCGAACTTGTCGGCAAACTTGCGAAGGGCAAGAGCTTTCTTAATCTCTTCGCGTACACCTGTACGGCGAGCGTCTATGCGGTTGCCCACGGGGCGAAGTTCACGACGAGCGTCGATCTCTCGAATACGTACTTGCGATGGGGCGAGCGAAACATGGAGCTCAACGGTCTCATGAATGGCCACCAGGAGTTCGTCCGCGCGGATTGCGTCGAGTGGGTCGACCAGATGCGTCACTCCAAGATGCGCTGGGATCTCATCTTCGTCGATCCGCCCACTTTCTCGAATTCGGCGAAGATGCGCAAGCGGGGCTGGGACGTGCAGCGTGACCATGCTGAGCTCCTCATCGACGTGAGTCGGCTTCTGACCCGTGGGGGAGCTGCGGTCTTCTCGTGTAATCTGCGTGGATTCACGCTCGACGCCGAGGCGATCGAGCGCGCGGGCGTGCAGGTCGTGGACATCACCGACAAGACGATACCGACGGACTTCGAACGAAACGCCAAGGTACATCATTGTTTTGTTTTGCGGAGAATCTAGCGCACGCGATTATCTGCTGCGTGATACACTAGAAACGCTCCTCCCAAGTCTGTGGTTGCGAGCCGCTAAAACGGCTCTAGTCCAAGGCAGATGCGGTCGAAAGGATCCACGTAAGCGGACAGGGTCTCCTGGACGTGAGCATGGCGCATCTTAGGGGTAAGACGTACCGTCCGTTAAGGTCACATACGGTGGCCCGGGCGAGAAAATGAGTAGTGAGATAGTATCAGGCAAAAGTTTCTGTATGCGAGTGTGGGGTCAAAAACCAGGTCAGTTGGGGGGAGCGCTTCCACTGGCCCATGACAAACGGAGCAAGATGTTCGCAAAGCAAATCACTCACAAGGGAATATCCGCAATCGTCATGGCGCTTGCCGTCTGCATGCTTGCCGTTGTCGGGCTGTCTGCGTGTCAGCTCCAGACAAACACGCAGGTCGAAAGCAACCTGACTCCCAAGCTGGACGCTTCGGCGACCATCAACGAGGGCGTTCTGACCGTTGGCATCAACGCGAACAACTCGCCATACGGCGGCACTAACGCGAGCAACCAGACGGTGGGCATCGACGTTGACGTCGCCGCGGCCATCGCCCAGGAGCTCGGCTTGCGCATGCAGATCGTCGACGTGGGGTCGAGCGGTCGCTTTGCCCTCAGCAACAAGCAAATCGACGTTGCGCTCGGGCTCACCAAGTCCGGCACTGGCGACCTCGTCTCCTATAGCGATTCCTACCTCACGGATGGCCTCTCGTTGTTCTGCCTGAGCACCAACAAGCCCGTTTCCATCGAGGACGTCGCGGCGCAGGCAAACGCGGGCACCGCCAAGATCCTCGTCCAGGCCGACACCACCGCGGCGAGCAAGGTGCAGGAGCTTCTCGGCATCGACAAGGTCGTTGCCATGCCCACCATGCAGGACGCATTCGATGCACTCAACGACGGCGAACAGAAGTTCCTCGTGACCGATGCCGTCATCGGCGACTACTTCGCGCGCAATTACGAGAACGTCATTCGCATGGGTTTCCTTGGAGCTGATTGCGTCACGCCCATCTACGCCGTGTCCCTCACGCAAAACTCGGCACTGTCGAGTGGTGTCAACGCGGCCATCAAGACGATCAACGAGAACGGCATCATGCGCGTCATCGCGACCAAGTGGCTTGGTTCCGATGGCGAGACGCTGCTCGCGGGCAAGACCGACCTGGCGACGCTGCCGGCAAAGGCGTTTGGCGCCGTCGGTTCCGCCGGCCAGGAAACCCCGAACGAACCGAATACCGACACGCCGGACGGCTCAGGTGAGGAGGATGCGAGTCAGCAATCCGGCGACGAGTAGAACGAGACAGAAACACGATCAAGGAGGTTTACGATGGCTATCACAGTTTCGGGACGAAAGATGAACGTCACTCCCGCTATCAAGGATTACGTCGACGAGAAGATCGGCCGTGCGCTCGAGGTCTTTGACAGCGCGGCCATGGACGCGGAAGTCGTGCTGCGCACCGAGAAGAACCCCGCGATTTCGCTTAACGCGATTTGCGAGGTCACGGTCAACGCCAAGGGCGCCGTCATTCGCGTGGCCGAGTCTGCGGAGGACATGTACGCGGCCATCGACCTGGCAAGCGACAAGGTCGCCCGCCAGCTGCGCAAGTACAAGACGAAGGGCGTCGACCGCAAGCTGCGAGGATCGTGGAGCTTCGTGGCGGTAGGGGCAGCATTCGCCACCTGCAGCCCGACGAGCTCGATATCCCCGATGTCATCCCGACCGAGCCCGAGGAAGACGACGATTTGCTCGTGCGTCTCAAGGAAGTCGAGATGGAGCCGATGACCGAGGAGCATGCACTCGTGCAGACCGACCTGCTCGGCCATGACTTTTTCGTTTACTTCGACCAGGACGCACACCAGATTCAGGTCATCTACCATCGCAAGAACGGCGGCTACGGCATCATCAGGCCAATCATCAACGCCTAGGAATCGCGACGCGTCATCGCTTTCCAGCAAGAGGGGCCGGGCACTGCCTGGCCCCTCTTTCGTGTCGCATCGTCCACTCTCGGGTTTTGCACATTTTCGCAATCGTCTAAGTGCTAGTATGTGCAGATTATTACTTGCAGCGGGATGAAAGGAACGTCAAGTCATGGCACGCGTGTACAACTTCTCCGCCGGTCCGGCGGTACTCCCCGAGGAGGTCCTGAAGCAGGCGGCGAGCGAGATGCTCGATTACGAGGGCACCGGCATGTCCGTCATGGAGATGAGTCATCGTTCGGCGGCCTTCACGAAGATCATCACCGAGGCCGAGGCCGATCTGCGCGAGCTGCTGTCCATTCCGGACAACTACAAGGTGCTCTTCCTGCAGGGCGGCGATTCGCTGCTCTTCGCGTCGGTGTTCATGAACCTCGCCACCAATGGCAAGGCCGATTACATCGTCACGGGCGGCTGGTCCAAGAAGGCTTACAAGGAGGCCCAGATCCTGGGTGACCCCAAGCTGCTCGTCAACGGCGAGGGCGATAACTTCTCGTGGATCCCCGACCTCTCCGACCTCGACATCCGCGACGACACCTCCTTCGTCTACATCTGCGAGAACGAGACCGTGTATGGCAATCGCATCTACACGTTGCCCAACACCAAGGGTCACGTGCTCGTGTCCGATCAGAGCTCGATGTTCCTCTCCGAGCCGGTCGACGTGAGCAAGTACGGCCTCATCCATGCCGCCGTGCAGAAGAACTGCGGCCCGGCCGGCGTCCAGATTGTCATCGTGCGCGAGGACCTCATCCCGGAAGACCTTCCCGGCGTGCCCACTATGCTGCGCTTCAAGACGCATGCGGATAGCGGTAGCCTCTACAACACCCCGCCGAGCTACGGCATCTACATCTGCGGGCTCGTCTTCAAGTGGATTCTGGGGTTAGGCGGTCTCGAGGAGATGAAGAAGCGCAACGAGGCCAAGGCCAAGCTTCTCTACGATTGCCTCGATTCGAGTGACATGTTCTCGAGCACGGTCAATCCCAAGGACCGCTCCATCATGAACGTCCCGTTCATCACGGGCGATGAAGACCTCGACAAGAAGTTCATCGCCGAGGCGACCGCCGCTGGTCTGGCCAACATCAAGGGCCATCGCAGCGTAGGCGGCATGCGTGCGAGCATCTACAACGCCATGCCCATCGAAGGCGTCCAGGCGCTCGTCGACTTCATGCACGAATTCGAGGCTAACAACAAGTAACGTCTGCGCGACTGCGCGCCGCCTCATTTCGACCGGAGGCGCGCAGCGTCGTAGTGGAGAAATCCCCTCCGTTACATCCAGTGGAACATGAGGGGCGAGATTTCTCGACGCGCTTTCTTCGTCCGCCTCGCTCGAAATGAAATGAGACAGTTGCTCAGAGCAGCTGTCTCATTTTGCATACGAATGCTCGTCTGATGGGACGCGATTGTTCGCGAACATCGATTTTGCAGTTGTGAAGGGGATATGTAGGGAATGTGATGGCTTTTGAGCATGTTGCGGCCTTACGCTAAAGTATTTCCCCACATGCACGCGAAACGAAGCGTAAACGAGGTTAGCTTTTGCTACAACATGCACTCAATCGAGGCATCATCACGACGCTGGCGCTCTTCTTCGCACTGGCGGTTTTTCTCGCGAGTGGCGGGTTCGTACAGATATCCCTTGCCGACGAGGAAGCAGATCAGCTTGAAGCCCAGGTCAAATCAAGTGCCGATGCCTACAACGATGCCATCTTGCGCCAAGAGGAGCTTACAGCCGAGATTGCTGAACTCGATGCTCGCATCGCCGAGCTCGAGGCGAAGCTCCCCGCCCAACGCGAGCGTTCGGACGAGAGCATCCGCGCGCTCTACAAGTACGAGTATGACTCGTCGAGCGTTCTCATGATGCTGCTCGAGTCCAAGAGCGTTACTGACATGCTCGCCATCGTCGACTCCTACAATTGGATTATCGAGTACAACACCTCCGAGATTCAAAGAGCCATCCAGATGGAAAGCGATTTGAGGAATGCGCGACAGCAGCTCGAAACCGACAAGGCAGACGTTGACAAGGCTGCTCAAGACGCCCTGACGTCGCTACAGGAGGCCCGCGAGGCTCGTGAGCGCGTGGCGGCGCGTGCGGCGGCTGCCCAGGCTGCGGAACAGCAGGCCAATCAGAACATCATCAACTCCTCGTCTGCAACCGCGGAGGAGAAGGAAGCCGCAAACGCCGCGAATAGCTCCGCGTCATCGGCCAGCTCGTCTAATGTCGGCTGGTCGTCCGATAAGTCGCAGTTCGTGAACGAGTGGGCACCGCGTATCAACGCGTATCTCTCGGGATCTCCCATGTCCGGGACGGGCGTCGCCTATGCGGCTGCTGCTTGGGACAACGGCGTCGACCCGCGTTGGGCTCCGGCAATCTCGTATGTCGAGAGCAGCAAGGGTGCCGTCTGCTATCGCTCTCATAATGCGTGGGGCTATGGCGGCTATAGCTTCGGCTCGTGGGAAGAGGGCATCAACAGGGTCGTCTCCGCGCTGGGAGGTTCGCTGTACGGCGGTTACCTCACGCGCGAGGCCGCTGCCACATACTGTCCCTCGAATCCCGATCACTGGTACAACAGCTGCGCCGCCCAAATGGCCATGATCTAGTAGGCAGATGGAGTGGAACGGATGCGCCAAGGGGTCTGACCCCCTGACACATCCGTCTTCGACATTCCCTTATCATGTAGCTCATGGAAATCGTCATCACATCCATAGCGCTCGTGCTTGCCGGCGTTGGCATTGGCGTGCTTTCCGGGATGCTCGGCATCGGCGGCGGAACCATCATGATTCCGGTCTTGCGCCTGGGCTACGGACTCGACGCGTTCATGGCAACGGCGACCTCGCTCTTTGCCATCATCCCCATATCACTTGCGGGGGCCGTCACCCACATTCGTGCGCGCAGCTGCCTTCCCAAGTTGGGCATCCTGCTTGGCGTTGCCGGTGCGGCGACCTCGTCGGCAGGCGTGTACCTGGGGTCGATTTCCCCAGCCTGGCTCATCATGGTGGTCGCGGCCGTCATCATCATCTACTCGGCGTTTACCATGCTGAGCAAGGCGGTGCGCATGGGGAAGAAGTCCTCTTCGAAATCCGGTAGTGCGCGGGCAAGCGCCTCAGCTACCCCTTCGAACATCGAGCCTTGCACCTTCGGCTTCACGCGAAAGAACGTTGCGCTCGCGGTAATTATCGGCTTGATAGCCGGCTTTGCCTCGGGCTACGTGGGTGTGGGCGGCGGCTTCATCATGGTGCCGCTCATGACGGCGTGGCTCGGCATTCCCATGAAGCGCACTTCGGGCACGTCGCTCATCGCCATCATCATCCTCGCCATTCCCGGCGTCATCCAGCAGGCCTTCCTCGGACACATCGACTACCTTGCGGGCATCATGTTGTGCGTAGGAGCCATTCCCGGCGCGGTGCTCGGCGCCCGTCTCGTGTCGCGCGTTCCCGAGCGCACGCTGCGCTTCATCTTCTCCGGCCTGCTAGCCGTTGCAGCCGTCGTGCTCGTGGTAAACGAGTTCGGCCTGCTGTGATGTCATTTCGAGCGAGGGGTCTCCGCTTCGACGCCCACGCATCTCCGGTCGAAACTGGGACAAATGACCTGTCCATTTGTCCCACACGCTATAATACGTAAATTACGCTATCAAAGCCCAATGCCGAGGGAAACGACGACACCACGATGAGCAAACACAACGAAACGAAGATGACCGGCGCGCAGTGCCTGATCAGGGCGCTGGAAGATGCCGGTGTCAAGACCGTCTTCGGATACCCCGGTGGCCATGCGCTCGACATCTACGACGCGCTCTACGATAGCTCGCAACTCAACCACATCCTCGTGCGCCACGAGCAGGGTGCGGTGCACGCTGCCGATGGCTATGCGCGTGCGACCGGCAAGGTCGGCACCGTCATCGTCACGAGCGGCCCTGGTGCCACCAACACGGTCACGGGCATCGCGACGGCGTACATGGATTCCATCCCGCTCGTCGTCATCACCGGTCAAGTTCCCACCGACGCGCTGGGCAGCGATGCGTTCCAGGAGTCGGACATGACGGGCATCACGCTTCCCATCGTGAAGCACAGCTACCTCGTCAAGGAGGCGGCCGATATCCCCGAGACCATCGCCCAGGCATATCACATCGCTTCGACCGGACGTCCGGGCCCCGTGGTCATCGACATCCCGAGCAACCTCGCGCGCGAGTTCGACGTTGCGTACAACTATCCCGCCGAGGTGAGGCTCCAGTCGTACAAGCCCACATACAAGGGCAACAGCAAGCAGGTGAAGCAAGCGGCGCGCGCAATCGAGAAGGCGAAGCGCCCCGTCATATACGCGGGAGGCGGTGTCATCGCCTCGGGCGCGACGGCCGAGCTCGCGCAGCTTGCCGAGTCGATGCAGATTCCCGTCGCGACGACGCTCACCGGCAAGGGGGGCTTTCCCGAGGACAGCCCGCTCAACCTGGGGATGCTGGGAATGTACGGGCTCCCGGCGGCAAACGAGGCGATGCACGAGAGCGATCTCGTGCTTGCCGTGGGCACGCGCTTCGCGAACCGTTCGACGGGCGACGCGCAGGGATTCGCACCGCACGCGCGCGTGATACACATCGACATCGATCCCGCCGAGATAGGCAAGAACCACCACGCCGACATCCCCATCGTGGGCGACGTGAAGACGGTGCTGACCGCTCTCATTGAGGAGCTGCGCAAGAACGACGCGCAGCCTCAGACCTCCGCGTGGCTCAAGCGCATCGCGCAATGGAAGCGGGAAAGGCCCCATCGCAACATGCGTGGCGAGGGCACGATTCGTCCCGAGCAGGTGATGATGGTGCTGGACGAGCTCACGAAAGACCGCGACACCATCCTTACCACCGACGTGGGGCAGCACCAGATGTGGGCAAGCCAGCTCTTCCACACCACGAGGCCGCGCACGTTCGTGTCGAGTGGTGGTGCGGGGACGATGGGGTTTGGCCTGCCGGCGGCAATGGGCGCTCAGCTCGGCATGCCCGATAGCCGCGTCATCTGCATCACGGGCGATGGCTCCATCCAGATGAACATTCAGGAGATGGCGACGATTCACGAGAACGGGCTGCCGGTCAAGGTGCTGCTCCTCGACAACAATTGCCTGGGAATGGTGCGCCAAATGCAAGAGCAGTTCCATGACAGGCGATACAGCCAGACCCTGTTCACCGGAAATCCCGATTTCGCCGCGCTCGCCCGTGCCTACGGATGGAACGCAAGCAAGGTCGAGAGCCCGTCGGAACTCGAGGCGGCAATGCGGCAGTGGCTCGCAAACGAGGGGCCGGCACTGCTGTGGATTCCCATTGCGAGTGACGAGGACGTATACCCCAAGGACGCATGCGATGGCTCGGCCAAGGGCGTGTCAGACCTGCGAGACGAGGAGTAGTCATGTCACGCATTCTTTCCGTGTGGGTGGACAACAAACCGGGCGTGCTCGCCCGCATCGCCGGCCTCATCGCGCGCCGCGGCTTCAACATCGAGTCCCTCGCCGTCAGCATCACCGAGGAGGACGTGCGCAGCCGCGTGACGATGGTGGTCGATGCCGACGAGCGCATCGTCGAGCAGGTGACCAAGCAGCTTCACAAGCTCATCAACGTGTACAAGGTGACCGACCTCACCGACAAGGACCATATCGAACGCGAGCTCGTGCTCTTCAAGGTGAATGCCGAGCCCGAGAAGCGCGGCGAGATCATCGAGCTTGCAGGTCTCTTCGGCGCACGTGTCGATGGCGGGGCGGCTGATTCGCTCATCATCGAGCTCACGGACACCGCCGAAAGGATCGAGGCGTTCGAGGCGCTTCTCGGCCCCTACGGCATCAGGGAAATGATCCGCACCGGCAAGGTCGCGCTAGCAGCTGACTAGCTGCGATTTTGTGCGGCTGACGTAGCTAGTCCGTGACTCCGTCGGCGTTGCGGATCATCTTGCGCTTGATCTTGCCGCCGATGGTCTTGGGCAGGTCATCGACATATTCCACAATACGTGGATACTTGTACGGCGCCGTCGTGTGCTTGACGTGATCCTGCAGCTCCTTCGTGAGCTCGTCGCTCGGCTCGTAGCCCTTGGCCAGGATGACGGAGGCCTTCACGACCTTGCCGCGCACGGGGTCGGGGGCGGCGGTCACCGCGCACTCGACGACGGCCGGGTGCGCCACGAGAGCGCTCTCCACCTCGAACGGCCCGATACGGTAGCCCGAACACTTTATGACGTCGTCGTTGCGGCCTACGAAGTAGCAGTACCCCTCCGTATCGCGCCATGCCATGTCATGCAGGTTGTAGTATTCGCCACCCACGGCTTCGGCCGTGCGTTCGGAATCGTTGTAGTAGCCGACGAACAGGCCCGGCGGATAGGCCTCCTTGAGGCCGGTGACGCAGATAGCGCCCTCGCTACCGTCGGCGACTTCGTAGCCATCGTCGTCGAGCAGCTTGATGTTGAGCAGCGGGCTCGGCTTGCCCATGGAACCGGGGCGCGGCTCGATCCACGGGTAGGTCGCCAGCAGCACGGGGCCTTCGGTCTGGCCAAAGCCCTCGCGGATCTTCTTGCCCGTGAGCCTCTCCCATTGGATGGTCACCTCGCCGTTGAGCGGCTCGCCCGCGGTCGCGAAGTTTTCGATGGAGGAAAGGTCATAGGCCGCGACATCCTCTTGCAGCATGAAGCGGTACATGGTGGGCGGCGCGCAGAAGGTCGCGAGGTCGTAGTCCTGCATGACCTGCAGAAGCTTGGCGGGTACGAACTTGTCCATGTCGTAGGCGAAGATCGCGGCACCGGCAATCCACTGACCGTAGATCTTGCCCCAGCCGAACTTAGCCCAGCCGCTGTCGGTCACGGACATGTGCAGGCGGTTCTCGCGTACTTGCTGCCAGTATTTGGCGGTGAGGATGTGCCCGAGCGGGTGCTTGAAGCTGTGCTCCACGGCCTTGGCATTGCCCGTGGTGCCACTCGTGAAGTAGATGAGCATGATGTCGTCGATTTGGGTGGCATCCTCGCCGGTGGGGCGCTCCCACTGGTCGCTCTCGTCCTCGATGAGCTCGTCGAAGGATAGCCAGCCGTCGCGCTTGCCCGCGACGAGCACCTTCTCTTTGATGCTGGGCGAGTTGGGAAGAGCGCCCTCCACCTGCTCGACCACGTAGTCGTCATCGACGCAGATGAGCATCTTGACGGCTGCGGAGTTCGCGCGGTACGCGATGTCTTTCGAGGTGAGCTGGATAGTCGCCGGGATAATCGAGGCGCCGATCTTGCACAACGCCATGGCGCACACCCAGTATTCCCAACGGCGGCGCAGCATCATCATCACGACATCGCCCTTGCGGATCCCGAGCTTCTTGAAGGCGTTGGCGGCGCGATTGGAGAGCAGCGAGATGTCCGTGAAGGTGAACTCGCGTTCCTCGCCGGCGTCGTTGATCCACACGAGAGCCTTCTTGTCGGGCTCGACACGCGCCCACTCGTCTACGACGTCATAGGCGAAGTTGAAGTTCTCGGGCACGTCGATCTTGAAGTTGTCGTAGAAATCCTCGTACGAGTCGAATTCGATGCGGGGGCAATATTTGCTGAGTATGTAGTCCACGGTTCTATGCTTTCCTTAGCTTCTCAATGAGACAATTGCTCTGAGCAACTGTCTCATTACTCTGAAATGATGGTGAGGAACTTGGCAGGTACGTTGCCGTTGCAACGCTGCCCGTGCCTGTGTTCCGGGTTGAAGAAGATGGAGTCCCCGGCATCGAGGACTATCTCGCGGTCATCGAAGGTAAAGACGATAGACCCCTCGAGGATATAGTTGAACTCCTGGCCCCGATGATCGACGAGCTCGGCAGGCTCGTCATGGGGGTCGAGCGTGACGAGCAGGGGCTGGAAGTCCTTTCGGGTGAAGCGCCAGGCGAGGTCCTCGAAGTGATAGCCCGGAAGTCGGTCGACCTCGCGGCCTTCGCCTGCCTTGATGAGGTGGAAGGTGTCGAGGTGCCCGGACTTACCCGTCAGAATTTCCGTGAACTCGATGCCAAAGCGATTTGCCATGTGATAGATGGCCGAGATGGGTACGTCGGCACCCGTCTCCTCCCACTGGATGTAGGTTTCCAGATCGATGTCAAGGTCGGCGGCCATGTCCTCGGCCGTGACGTCGCAGGCCTCGCGAATGCCGCGGATGCGTTCGCCAATGGCGATGAAATCAGTTGACATGATCGACCTTTCTCTGGAGTGGAATTGCCGTTGAGGATATACCGTGACCGTGTGCTATGCAAGTAAAAACCTGCGCCATGCACAGGCCAGAGGGCCGATGTATCTCATCTGATAAGCGTGTTTTTTGCGATTATGTGAAGTCGATTCATCTCTCGTGTACGTTTTTTCGATTATGCGAGACCGGTCGTCTTCCGATCGTCACACAATCGCAATTTCTTTACATGTGGCGTCTTTCCATCTCACACAATCGAAATATTTTTACATCTAGCTTGCCCTAATCTCACATTATCGAAAAAAATGCCCTCTATCAGACGTCGGCCCAGCGGCCCGCGAAGCCTGCGTCGTTGCCCACAACGTCACCTGCGGAGTAGCCGGTCATCGTGCCGTAGATGACGACTTCGCCGATGCTCGTCTGCGCTTTGACGTCGATGCTGTTGGCCCAGGTTGCGCCATGGGCGGTGAACTCGATATCTTCGCCATCGATGTGCGCGACGCCCGCGACGTCAAAGTCCTTGCCGTTGCGCGTGCCCTCCGCGTCGAGCGATCCCACATCGGTGATGTCGAGATGTGCGCGGGCGGTGTCGCCCGAAAGCTCGAGCTTCACCTTTCCCTGACGATGGTATTTGGGCGTGTCGACGATGACATCGTATGTTGAGGCCATGGGGTGTCCTTTCGCGTGTTGTTGCTGCAAGCGATAGTAGCGCATGTGCGAAAAGACAGCTAGGACGGGAGGCCCAAAAGAGCGAATGCGGTGTGGCCGGTCAAACGGAAGGCTAACTGCTCATCCAGTCGAGCAATTCGCGTTGACGAGCCAAATGCCGATCGCTTGGCGTCTGCAAGCGCCGCTTGCATTTGCGATTGACGAGTTCGAACCGCTTTCGCAACCTCGCATTGTCGGACAAGTCATCCTTTCCGAGCGAGATGGCGGTAATCCCGAGCATGCGGTATGCATTGCGCACGAGCTTATCGTAGTTCAGGCGCTCCTGTGCCGATGGCCATGCGCGGTTGCTGTACTCGACGGCCATGCGGTATTCGGGCCAATAGAGATCGGGTTTGAAAGTACGCGCGCCAAGGATGCGCGCAGCGGGATCGGGCGCCTCGATTTCCTGGCCGAGCAGAGGGGCCTTGCACCCCATTCCTCCCTGGAGTCGAGGAAGATGCGCGAGCATGCAGACCTTCGTTTCCCTGGGCGAACGCGATCCTTGCAGGATTTGTTGGGCCGCTTTGCGAGCCGCCTTGGCCCCCGTGAAGTTATGGGCACTTGCCGCGAAGGTGGCGAGATCGTCAGGTGTGCTGATGGGATTGCGGGGGAGAAACCCGCGCGGAGCACCGGGGGCGAGCGCGTAGTCCCCGCAGAGCTCAAAGCCAAGGGCGATCAAATCGAACCATGCAAGCGAGCGCGCCATTTGCAGAAAGCAGAATTCGGGACTGCTGAGTGCGATATGCAGTTTCGTGCCGTCGGGAAGGGTCGTTTCGTCAACCAGGACAAGCGCTCCGGCCGGCAAGGCGGTTTGCACGCAATGGAATCGTGCCCGCTTGGTGGAGCGCCTTTCGTTTCGATTGGCGGTGAGCAGCTCGAGCGGCTTGGGCATACTCGCGAGCATACCTGACGAAAGGGCGCTGTCGAGCGTCCGCACGTGAGCGCACCCACACGCGTGGTCGATAAAGTCACGCGCCTCGTCGGCATCTAGGCTCCGTCCGCGTTTTGCGGTTGGGCTGCGCCAATAGGAGAGCGAGCTATCGTGAGCAAGAATGATATATGCATGCTTTGTCATATGATTAAAATAGGCGATATGGTTGCAAAATCAAGAACAACCGGCTGTGTTTCATGAGATAAAACCGCCAAATCGATGTAAATATACACTTTTCGTGCCACTTATAGAACCAAAGCGGGGAATCCTTATCGCCCGAGACGAGGGGTCACTACAATAACTGCATTTACTGCGCCAACTAGTTATGGCAACTGGGAAATGAGGATGATCATGAAGGTATTGATTCCGGAAAAGTTCAACAAAGCCGGCATTGCCGTGCTCGAGGATGCCGGTTACGAAGTCACGTTCAAGCCTGACACCACGCCCGAAGAGCTCGTCGAGATGATTCCCGAGTACGATGCGCTCATCGTGCGCTCTGCCACGACGGTCACCCGCGAGGTCATCGAGGCCGGGACCAAGCTCAAGATCATCGGCCGCGCCGGTGTGGGCGTCGACAACATCGACCGCGAGGCTGCCACCGAGCGCGGTATCATCGTGTGTAACGCGCCGCTCTCCAACGTCGTGTCCGCTGCCGAACAGACCATGGCGCTCATGCTCGCCACCGCACGCAACACCGCGGCAGCGAGCGCATCCATGAAGGAAGGCAAGTGGGATCGCTCCAAGTTCACGGGCAAGGAGCTCCAGGACAAGACGCTCGGCATCTTTGGCACCGGTCACGTCGGTCTGCTTGTCGCCGAGCGCGCCGCCGCCTTTGGCATGAAGCTCATCGGCTACGATCCGTACTGCCCGCCCGAGCGTGCCGCCCACTACGGCATCACGCTGCTCGATGACATCGACGAGGTGTGCAAGCAGTCCGACTTCATCACCCTGCATATGCCCAAGACCCCTGAGACTACTGGCATGATCGGCGCCAAGCAGCTGGCCGAGATGCCCGAGGGCGCCATCGTCCTCAATGTCGCGCGCGGCGGCCTGGTCGACCTCGACGCGCTTGCCGATGCGCTCGAGAACGGACATCTTGCCGGTGCCGGCATCGACGTGTGGGAAAACGAGCCCGTCTCCGACTCGCCCATCCACAAGTTCGAGAACGCCGTCATCACCCCGCACCTGGGCGCATCCACCAAGGAGGCCCAGGTTCGCGCGGCCACGCAGATCGCCGAGTACGTCATCGCCGGTCTCGAGGGCAAGACGGTTGCCACGGCGGTGAACGCCGCGCGCATCCCGGCTGACGTCATGGCACAGCTCAAATACTTCATCCCCGTTGCCCAGCGCGGCGGCGAGATTCTGTCGCAAGTCGTTGGCGGCGGTATCGAGAAGCTGAAGGTTACGGCATGTGGCAAGATAGCGGACACGGACCCGACGATTCTGGGAATGGCGGCGCTCGCTGGCGGCGTGACGTTCAACAGCGAGGTCACCGTCAACATCATCAATGCAAGCTACATCGCCGAGCAGCGCGGCATCGTCGTCGAGACCGCCACCGATCCGCTCTCTGAGAGCTATCCGAGCTATATCGAGATCGAAGCGTCGTGCGGTGACGACGTGTATTCCATCAGCGTCACGCGCGACATGACCTCGGATATGCCGCGTATCATCAACTTCATGGGCCTGCCCGTCGACTTCGTGCCGATGAAGGACTTCGTTGTGCTTGAGTACGAGGACAAGCCCGGCCAGATCGGCAAGATTGGCACGGTGTTTGGCGATGCGGGCATCAACGTCGAGTCCATGCAGATCGCTAAGGATTCCGAGCATCCCCTGGTCGAGGTGCTCATCAACCTCAACCAGGCCGTTCCCGCCAACGTACGTCGCGATTTGGAGGCGACGCTCGACATCGAGCGCATCTGGTACATCGACCTGTAGGGGTTCTGGTAGCGTCGCAGGTGAAGGGCCGTGGGCACTATGCTCGCGGCCCTTTCGCGTGCAACTGCAGGAAAACGTCATTTTTCGACATGCAACTGCGTTTTTGCCTGCTTTTTGCCCCTCGATAGTGCTGTCACTTGTTCTGCATGTTGGAATTCCGGGTTTTCGGGGGCAACACAAAGGGCTATTCTCTCGAATCGTAACGACGAAACCGAACCGGAGCTCACATATGATCAAGGCGATGAACATGCTGTACGAGATCGGTGACACACTCTACGTGAACCTCACCAATCGCTGCCCGTGCAGCTGCACCTTTTGCATCCGCAACGAATCCGATACCGTCAACGGCCACGATGTGCTCTGGCTCGAGCGTGAACCCACGGCCGGGGAGGTCATCGACCAGCTGCGCGAGCTCGACCTTTCGCGTTACTCCGAACTCGTCTTCTGCGGGTATGGAGAGCCCATGGAAGCATTTGACGTGCTCAAGGAGGTCGCTCGTTGGATGAAGGAGAACACGGAGCTACCGGTGCGGATCAACACCAACGGCCAGGGTTCGCTCATCAACGGACGCGACATCACGCCCGAGTTCGGGGGAATCGTCGATACTGTCTCGGTCAGCCTCAACAGCCCTGATGCGGACGAGTATCTCGCGCTCACGCGCAGCAAGTTTGGCGAGCAGGCCCATCCCGCGATGCTCGAGTTCGCGCGCCGTGCGGCAGGCTACGTTCCGACGGTGGTGCTCACCACGGTGGGAGGCACCATAACTCATCAGCAAGAGCGCGCCTGCCAGGAGCTATGCGACGAGCTTGGCGTGAGCTATCGCATTCGCCCACGGGTTTAGATGGGACAGATAGCGGCGTGCTCTGTTCTTGTCATTTCGAGCGAAGCGGAGCCGAGAAATCTCGATTCGAAAGAATCAGAAGGGCCAAAGCTATGAAACACATCGAGGTGGTAGCCGCAATCATCGTGCATGACGGCAAGATTCTGGCGACGCAGCGCGGTTACGGCAACTACAAGGGCAGCTGGGAGTTTCCCGGCGGCAAGATCGAACCGGGCGAGGCTCCCGAGGCGGCGCTCGTGCGCGAGATCCATGAGGAACTCGACGCCGACATCGAGGTGGGCCCAAAGCTCATCACGGTCGACTACGACTATCCCGAGTTCGCGATGACGATGCAGTGCTTTGTCTGCACGCTCGCCAGCAGCATGAAGCTACTCGAGCACAGCGACGCGCGCTGGCTGAGCCGCGACGAGCTAGACGACGTGGGGTGGCTGCCCTCGGATGTCGAGGTGGTGCAGGCGATTCGGGACGCGGGGGTTGTGTAGAGGGGCAAAGCCTTGCTAGCTAATGTTACTAGTCAACAGGAAGAGATGAGAAGATTATCTCCCCGTCTTCTTCAACTTCATAAGTAACCAGTGTTACATCGCTCCATATCTCATTTTGCGCTGGCCTACTCCCAACGAGCTGATTACGCTCGAGAGCGCCCAGATCATTTTTGATTGATTCCAAGTCGAAGTATCTGGCAACGAGGAACGCCTTTAGTCTGAAATAATCATTGCTCGCATACTCGCGAGAAACCCAATCTACGTATTTCATAAGCTGATATAGGTCGTCGGTAGTTGCTTCATCTTTTTTCAGTTCGGCAACTAGATAATCTTTGATTATGTGACCCTCGTAACCGCGAAGCCAGCGATACCCAAAGATGTCAATCCTGTCCATATAATCGACTGCTTTCATCGGCGAGGCTGCAACCTGGTGATTTATATAATCCCAGTGTCCGAATACCTCTTCAGTAGAATCTTTGTTTGCCAAACAATTAAGAAGTGCTATTTCAAGGAGCATTTCGGTCTTTAATGATCCATCTGGCATTCTTTTGAGAGAAAGAAGATTCTTTATATCTGGAGAGGATAGTTCATTATGGCGATTAGCAAGCTCCCTGAGTGATTGAACATACTTGCACTCGATATGGCCTGTTTCGCAATCTGTTTGCAGGCAATTTAGGTTTCGTCTGAGAAGAGCGGCCTTAAAGGCAATGTTTTCTTCATCGTCAAGTTTAATGAAAGACCTGTTCCAAAAAACTCGCAATGATCTAAACGCTGTCGGGTTGGATTGCAGAAGGTCATCCATGTCTATGCCCGTCTCAAAAAAGAAAGGAGAAGGTTTAAATGCAATTACCCACCGCTGAATTCTGCCCTCATCGAAAACACTATTGTCTGTGGAAATGACTGGGTCCGGATCAATAAATTTGTAGTCAATTACTGTGCCATCAGTTGCGGATGGGACATTATTAATTACTGTCTGCCCTGGGGCAATTTCAATTATTTCTCCGATTCCATATACTGTGCGTTTCGAGAAAAAGTAGACGTTATCGCCGGGCGCCATGCCGACGTAATCAGCCAGAGTGCTTTCGGTTGCCTGTGTCCATCGTGGACTCATTTTTGTAGAATAAACGCCGTTCCTAATGCATTCGAATAACAACTCAGGGCTTTTGAACGTAAACAGATATCCAGCCACAGGGTCCCCCTATAAGCGATTCGCCATCTCTTTCCCGATTCTATGCGGAATCTCGACCACAAGCGCATTACCCATGCAGAAAGCACGTTGACCATCGGTCATGCCGGTGTCTGTCCAACCCTTGGGAAACATCTGAATCATGTCGAGTTCGTCGGGAACAAGTCGACGAATTCGTTCGCTATCTCCCATAACAGCATGTTTCGTACGGCTAGCGCCCTTACCACCCTCACCTGTGAGAATGGTCCGTGCCGGTCTATCGAGCGGGTCAGGCCACGCCATCGCACCTTCGGTGTACATATACGTAAATCCCGCAGCTGTTGTGCGGGGCTCTCGCTTTGCTTCGCGCATGCGCTCCCATTTGGGGAGGTCTTCTTCTGAGATGAAGAACTCAGGAGGCACTTCAGAATCAGAAACGATAATGCTAGCAAGCGTGATTGTCTCGCCATCAAAGACAGGTTCGACCTTGCATGTCATAACCTGACCTTTTTGCATTGCTCCGGCGTTTTGGAATGGCGAGAGTTTCTTACCAACGCCAAAGTGCTGAGATATCTCGTAAGGGTCTGCAGTGACATCAACAGAGGTGATTGCGGTTATCTTTTCAGTGATAGGGAAGGCCTTTGCCATGATGCCATCTTGCTTAATGCGGCCTTCAAGGCCCCATTCATCTTCCGTGAGCTCGCCATAAATATATACGCGACGGCGCTTTTGCGGCATGCCGTATTCTGCTGCGTTGATGACACGCCACTCGACTGAGTAGCCTTCTTCAGCCAAACAGCTCAGGATAATCGCAAAGTCACGTCCGCGTTGTTTCACCGGGCTTTTGAGGAGGCGGTCGACGTTCTCAAGAAGCAAATACTTCGGCTGCTTTAGGTGAATCATACGGTAGATATCCCACCACAGGACACCCTTCTTGCCTTCGATGCCACGGGCCATATTGAGGGGCTTGGCAACGGAGTAGTCTTGACAAGGGAACCCACCGACTAGCATGTCAAAATCGGGAATGTCGCGCTCGCCTGCTTCGTATTCGTCGAGTACCTTGTTGATGTCTTCGTTGACGCAGCTACCCTCGCCGAAGCGATCTTCATAACAGCGCCATGCAAACTGCTTGGCTTCTGTTCCGGGCGGCTCCCACTGGTTGGCCCAAATGGTTTTGAATGGACCAGCAGCCTCCATATCAAATTCGGGATGGTCTGGGTCGTGGTATCCGTCTAGACCTAGACGGAATCCGCCAACCCCGGCGAATAGCTCCGCCACTTCGATTGTGTCGTTGGCCATAGGGTGCTCCTTCGCATTCTGAAAGCCTTGGACGCATATTCTTGTTTATAGGTGTGACACGTGAATGTCATGGGGACGTGCCGCACAGAGCGGTGTCTATTGTAGATGATCGGTGACAAAAGATCTAGGTTTCTCAGATGAGAACATGCTAAATATCCCGCACGATTTCATAAATATAGTCATTATTCAGCCAGAAGCTCTGCTTCGTCATAGCGCGACCATCGGGCAACTCGTCGGCATGATGCTCGATGTCCCCAATGATTCGACCGTCTTCAAGTCGATAAGCTGCCTTTGACGTATGCGGTCTAACGTGCGCAACGGGATTCTCGGTTTTGCTGGGGAGATTGTTTTCGAAACGAGTCTTTTCGCCCCTAGGCATCTCAACAATCGAAACTCCATTACTGATTACGTCTTTGGTAGCTTGCCAACATGAGCGAAGAGGACCGTCGATATCCTTTCGTGGCATGCTCCAAAATGTTGCTCCTCTAAGTCTCAGGCTTTCGCCTTCTTTCTGAAATGCAACGAACAGAAATCTGGTTTCTTCGAAGTATTCATGAAGCGGGGCGGTTTCCCATTCCTCAGTCATGAGGTCGATAAAGGAGAAGGTATCGAGGGAAAGACTCTGTACGATACTGCCCCGCTCCTCAATGCGCACTGTTCGGACACTAATGTTTGCCTTCTCGAACTCGTCTGCGCGATTGTCATGCAGCCCGAGCATGTGATAAACAATTGTGGTCCATTGAGCCTTATTACCTGTGTAGGCGAGGCCAAGCTTGTCGCAAATCTCTCTGTCGGTCATTCCAACAAAAGGTTCGATGAGCGATATGACATGCTCTTCAAAGGAGTGGGTGGACAGCTGTTCCGAATCCTTGATGATGGATTCACTGCCTCTTTGGCCGATGATGTAGTCGTTGAGAACGACATTCATGTAGCTGTTTTTATAGCACCAGGCTCGCCCTCTTGCTTTCTTTCCCGGTGCGTATACGGACTGATTGCGCATGCTCTTCTCGGCAGTTGCGCCCTTTGTGCATGCTCCCAAGTAGTGAGTCATTGACTCCGATAGCTCATCCGCCCTTCCATTCATTACGTATTCTTGAATGGTGCTGTAATCCTCGCGGATGATTGCGAGGTCTTCATCAGGGGGAGTGAAAAGCGTGACGTACTCAATTCTCTGATCGTATTTATCGATCGTCTTGTCGCGTTTGTAATAAATGAGCAGAATGTTTCCGCCCTTTTCCCACATATGTGATTCGTCAAAGGCATGTTCAATGCTTTCATCAAAGGCAATCATGCCAAGGACTAGACGCTCGCCAGCTCGAACGCTGCCATCGTTTTTGACGTCATAGCAAGTGGTCTTCAGCTCTACACCAGCATCGGCAAAGTCAGCATGCGCATCGCTATTTGCGCGGTACCCGAAATATCGCTCCTCGATAAGCGTGCCCATACCTCCTTTGAAAGAGGTGTCGTTATAATCAGCCTTTTCTAGAGTGCGTCCATTAGGAGTGATTCCAAGTTCCAATACCTCACGGAACGTATGCCCCTCAAGTTTCTTTGCATGTTCGAGGAGTATCTGCGGGTCATCAAAATCGATAGGCACATACTCGAGCTCGTTTGTCGATATGTCGACGTTCATAGACCGCTGCATGGTGAGCTCCCGGTAGCTTTAGGCAATGCCGATGTATTGTGTCTAAACGTATCACATTTGTGATACGTAGGCGCAATCATCGCGAATCATGCGGCGAATAGTGGCCCTATTCGCCTCATTACCGAAAATCCGCGACCTCTATTACCGATTTTCCGCCCTGCGTCTCTATGCCTCGAACAGCAACGCGCCGCTCGTCAGTCCGCCGCCAAAGCCCACGCACATCACCTTGTCGCCCGGCGCGATGCGGCCTTCGTCGTACGCATCGGAAAGCGCCATGAGCACGCTCGACGCACTCGTGTTGCCCGCCTCGGCGATGGAGACCTGCCAGCGCTCGTAGGGAACGCCCAGCTTCTTGGCGGCAAAGCGGATGATGCGGTCGTTGGCCTGGTGTGGCACGATGCAGCTCACCTCGTCCATCGACACGCCCGCGCGCTCGCACACCTCGCGTGCAGCCTCCACGATGGCGGCGGTGGCGAACTTGAAGACGCGCTGGCCGTGCATGCGGATGAACGCGGCGTGCTCGGCAAAGCCGCCCTCGTCGGTTTCGATGTCCATGATCTCACCCACGCCCACGTTGCCGACATTCTCCCCAAAAGGAAACGTGCTCATATCGTGGTTCGCGTCGACGGTCAGGCATAGGGTGTCATCATCGGTGTTTTTGAGGAAGCTCGCCAGAATGCCCGGCGCGCTCTCATCCCACTCGAGCACCACGGCGCCGGCACCATCGCCAAAGAGCACGCAGGTGGCGCGATCGGTCCAGTCGGTGATGCGCGAAAGCCGCTCCGCACCCACGACCAGCGCACGGCGCATGGCGTTGCGCTTGTGGCCGATGCCGCTTCCGCCCTCGCTGGCGACGGAGGCCTCGATCATGGTGGAGGCGACGTCGATGCCGTAGATACACCCGCTACACGCGGCGTTAAGGTCGAATGCGATGGCATGCTCGGCGCCCAGCTGCGCCTTGATAAGCGCCGCCTGGGACGGAACGATGACGTCCCCGGAGATGGTCATGCACACGATGAGGTCGATATCTACGGCCGCGACGCCTGCGTTTTCGAGGGCGGCCTGTGCAGCCTGGACTCCAAGATCGGTGGTGGACTCGTCAACCGCGATGCGACGGTTGTGGATGCCGGTGCGCTCGACAATCCATTCGTCGCTCGTGTCGACGATGTTTGCCAGGTCATCGTTGCTCACGACGAGCCCCGGTTGGGCCTTTCCGTGTCCGACGATCTTGCATCCCATGGCAGTTCTCCTTGCTGGTCGGTCGTCGCCCCCCCGTCCGTCCGGGTGGGCTGACGCCCGACTATCTTAGAGTAATTCCGCCGGAATATGCCTTCGTTTGCGATGTTTGCGCAAGATTTTGCATCGTGGCTCACTCATAAAATCTTCGTCTACAATAGTCGCGCTTGTTTGTTAGACACCGCGAAAGGAACCATCATGGCAACTATCGACATCGTCCGCGACGTGCTGGTCGAGAACCAGGATCTTGACCCGGAGGCCATCACCGAAGATGCCGTCATCGAGGACCTGGGCATCGACTCCCTCGACATGGTCGAGCTCATCTGCGACATCGAGGACCAGTGCGAGGTCGACTTTGGCGAGCCGACCGATCTCGTGACCATTGGCGACATCGTCGAGCACATCGACTCCCTGAAGTAGGTCGAAGCGCTTCATGAAAACGAGAGTAACCGAACTCCTGGGCATCGAGGCTCCCATCATCCAAGGCGGCATGGCCCGCGTTGCGGATGCCTCGCTTGCCGCGGCGGTCAGCGAGGCCGGCGGCCTGGGCATCATCGCCTGCGGCGGCGCCAAGCTCGATTGGATTGCCGAGCAGGTCAAACAGGCCAAGGCGCAGACCGACAAGCCCTTTGGCTGCAACATCATGCTCATGGACCCGCTCACGCCCGAGGTCGCCAAGCTTGTCGTCGAGCTCGACGTCAAGGTCGTCACCACGGGCGCCGGCAGCCCGGTCGAGTACCTGCCCATGTGGCGCGAGGCTGGCATCAAGGTCATCCCCGTCATCGCCACCACGGCGCAGGCCAGGCGCATGGAGCGCCTCGGCGTCGATGCCGTGGTCGCCGAGGGTACCGAGTCCGGCGGTCACGTCGGCGAGCTCACCACCATGGCGCTCGTGCCCAGCGTGCGCGAGGCCGTTTCCATCCCCGTCATCGCCGCTGGCGGCATCGCCGACGGTCGCGGTATCTGCGCGGCTTTCGCGTTGGGTGCCGAGGGCGTGCAGATGGGTACGCGCTTCCTCACCATCGACGAGTGCACCGTGTGCGATCCGTGGAAGGAGAAGGTGCTTGGCGCCAAGGATTCCGACACGATCGTGACGGGTCGCGGCACGGGTCATCCCGTACGCGGGCTCAAGAACAAGTTCGCACGCGCCTGCCGCAAGCGCGAGATGGAGGCGAGTAGCCCCGACGATCTCGAGGGCATGTATGCAGGTTCGCTCAAACGTGCAGTCGAGGGCGATATGGAGAACGGCTCCATCCTCGCCGGTCAGGTTGCCGCGCTTGTGAAGAAGCGCGGGACGGCCAAGGAGCTCATCGCCGAGCTCATGGCCGAGGCCGAGGCGCTCGGTGCGCTTGACCTTGCCGCCATGGCCGAGCTCAACGCCCGCCAAGGTCGCTGCCTGGAAGATGCCGACGCATAGGAAGACTGAAGCTATGGCTCAACTTGAAGGAATCGGACCGGTCCACACGGTCTTTATGGCCTCGGGACAGGGGTCGCAAAAGCCCGGCATGGGCGTTTCGCTCTTTGGAGTTCCCGAGGTACAAGCCGCGCTCGAGTGTGCGTCTGACGTGTTCGACCGCGACATAGTGGCGCTCATCAACAGCGAAGGCGGCGAGGCGCAGGTGCAGCTCAACGAGACGCGCAACGCGCAGGTCGCCATCGCCGCGCTTTCCATCGGCATCGGCCGCGCCCTCATGGCGCGCGGCATCCGGCCCGATGCGCTGCTTGGCTTCTCGCTCGGACAGATCAGTGCGCTCGCCCTGGCCGACATGCTCACCGACGAGGAGGTCTTCCGCCTCATCGACGTGCGCTCACGCGTCATGGACGAGGCGGCACGCTCGAATCCGGGCGCGATGACCGCGCTGCTCAAGGCCGACGAGGAAAGCGTCATGGCGCTGTGCGAGCAATGTGCCCAAGGCGATGTGCTTGCGCCCGCGAACTTCAATTGCCCGGGCCAGATCGTCGCGGCCGGCACCGTGCCCGCAATCGAGCGTGCGGAGGAAGCCTGGAAGGAGCAAGGCGGCAAGCTGAGCCGCCTGGCGACGCAAGGTGCCTTCCATAGCCCGCTCATGCAAGCGGCGTGCGATCCGTTTGCGGAGTATCTCGCAACTGTCGATTTCAAGGAGCCGGTCATCCCGGTCATCTGCAACACCGACGCCATGCCGCTCGATACGGCAACCGTGCGTCAGCGTCTGGTCGATCACCTCACGCATCCCGTGCGCTTCCAGCAGAGCGTCGAGGCGCTTCGCGAGCAGGGTGCGGATACCTTCATCGAGGTCGGCTTCGGCGGCGTGCTGAGCGGTCTGGTGCGACGCATCGACAAGGAAGCCACACGTGCTTGCGTGCAGGATAGACCGAGCTTCGAGGAGCTCGAGGAATCGTGGAGGAAAAGCGATGAGTAACACCGATCAGGGCAGCCCCGTTGCCCTCGTCACCGGGTCAGGCCGCGGTATTGGCCTTGCCTGCGCACGAGCACTCGCTGCCGATGGCTATGACGTCTGCCTCAACTGCTCGAGCGATTCGAGCTTCGAGCGCGCAAGCGCCGCCGCCGAGGAGATTGCCAACGAGTATGGCGTGCGCACGCTTGCCGTTGTGGCCAACGTGGCAGATACGGAGGCCGCCAAGGCCCTCGTGGACCAGGCGGTTATCGAGTTCGGTCGCATCGACGTGCTCGTCAACAACGCTGGCATCACGCGCGACGGGCTCATCGCGCGCATGGGCGAGGACGACTTCGATGCCGTCATCGACGTGAACCTCAAGGGTACTTTCAACTGCTGCAAGGCTGCGTCCAAGTACATGATGAAGCAGCGCAGCGGCGCCGTCGTCAACATGAGCAGCATCGTGGGTATCGCGGGCAATGCGGGGCAGGCAAACTACGCCGCCTCCAAAGCTGGCGTCATCGGCCTTACCAAGTCGCTCGCCAAGGAGCTTGCCCGTCGCAACATCAGGGTCAATGCAGTTGCTCCGGGCTTCATCGCGACCGATATGACGGATGCACTCAATGACCAGCAGAAGGAAGCCATCACCTCCCAGATTGGTCTTGGCCGATTGGGCGAGGCAGATGACGTGGCTGCCCTCGTGGCATTTCTCGCGAGTCCCGCCGCATCCTATATAACCGGCCAGGTAATCAGCATCGATGGAGGACTTTCCCTATGAGCACGACAAACGAGAACATGAACCTTCGTCGTCCGGACGGCACGCAACGCGTCGTCATCACGGGCATGGGGGCCGTTACGCCGGCAGGTGTTGGCGTGGATGCGCTGTGGGATGCCGTCATGGGCAAGCAATGTTGCATCGCGCCTATCGAACGTTTCGACACATCTGAATATGAGGTGCATAACGCCGGTGAGGTACGTGGCTTCGACGGAACCGAGCACGGTCTTTCCAAGAAGGAGGCCCGTCGCTTCGAGCGCTTCGTCCAGTACGCCATGGTCGCAGCTGACGAAGCCATGGCCCAGGCGGGATTGTCCATGGACGATGTCGATTCCACGCGCGTGGCCATTGCGTTTGGTACGGGCATCGGCGGTATCGACGAGCTGCAGAAGGGGTTCGAGACCTTGCACGACAAGGGTCCCAAGCGCGTGAGCCCGTTGTTCGTCCCCACCATGATCGGCAACATTGCCGCCGGCAACCTCGCCATTCGCTATGGCATTCACGGGGCGTGCATCAACGTGGTCACTGCCTGTGCGACTGGAGCGCATAACATCGGCGAGGCTGTTCGCGCCATCCGTCACGGCTATGCCGATGCCGCGCTTGTCGGCGGTTCCGAGGAGTCGGTCTCGCCCATCTGCATCGCGGGCTTTACCAACCTCGGCGCGCTTTCCAGGGCCGAAGATCCCACCCAGGCATCACTTCCCTTCGACGTGCGACGCAAGGGCTTTGTCGCCGGCGAAGGTGCCGGTGCGCTCGTCATAGAATCACTTGAACATGCGCTCAAGCGTGGCGCCACGCCCATTGCCGAGATCACCGGATATGGCTCGACCGGCGATGCCTACCACATGACCGCGCCCGATCCCGAAGGTGCGGGTATCGTGCGCTCCATGCGTCAGGCGCTCGAGGAGGGCGGCTTCACGCCCGCCGACATCGGGCACGTCAACGCTCATGGCACGGGTACGCCTGCCAATGACAAGACCGAGTCTATCGCCCTGTACGCGCTGTGCGATGACGATGAGCTTGCCGCGGGCATTCCGGTGACGTCCATCAAGGGCACGACGGGCCACACGCTCGGCGCGGCCGGTGCGGTCGAAGCCATCGTCTGTGCGCTTTCGGTCGCTCGCGATTGCGTGCCGCCGACGACGGGGTTTGCCGAGGCCGATCCGGAGTGCGCCGTCAACGTCGTGACCGAGGCTCTGACGGACGTACCGCAGAAGGTCGCGCTCTCCAACTCGCTTGGTTTTGGCGGCCACAACGCGACACTCGCATTCAGCCCCTACGAATGAGACAGTTGCTTAGAGACACTCTCGCACTTTGACGAAAGGAACGTACGCATGGAAATCAGCTATCCCGCGGGACGCGACGTCATCGAGGCAGTGCTGCCCCATCGCGATCCCTTCGTGTGGGTGAGTCGCGTGCTCGAATGCGAACCCGGCGTCTCCGTCAAGGCCGAGCTCGACGTGTCACCTGACCTGCCGCTCTTCAAGGGTCACTTCCCCGATTATCCCGTCTTGCCCGGCGTCATCATCATGGAAGCGCTGGCCCAGGCGGCGTCGTTTTCCATCCTGGTCGCGCGCGAGGCGGAAGGCGCGCTCGGCTTCTTCGCGGGCATCGATAACGCCAAGTTCCGCAATCAGGTCCGCCCCGGGGACACGCTGACCCTCGAGGCGACCATCGTGAAGTCATCGCGTCGTTTGTGCGTCGCCGAGGTCAAGGCCTCTGTCGGCGACACGGTATGCGCGACCGCAACCCAGAAATACGTGTTAGCTCCCGCCGCATAGTGCGGATAGCAGATTCGCATAACGGAGTACCAGCGTGAAAGAACAAGCTAGCAAGGTCATGACCGATCACGGCGTCGATGTCGTGTATCGCCTCGACAGGATCGCTCTCGAAATCGCCTCGAAGATGCACGAGCAGGGGCTGCTCCACGTGTCCGGTTCCGCAGATGGGGACGATGGCCTTTCCATGAACGGGCCGTCCGCCCTGGTCATGGTGCAAGGCAAGACGGCCAGGCAGGCCCACAACGCCGTCAACGAGGCCGGTATCGCAAGCGTCATGCCCCTCACGGGTGACTGGCGCCTCGACAGCAACCCGCGTTTCGCCTACGCAACCGTCGAGCTGGGCAGCAAGCCTACGCGAAAGCTGTTCACGAACGCCCACGCTGTCTTGAGGGCAGCCGAGGACGCTCAGGTGCAGTGCATCTTGCTTGGTACCGAATCGCTCGCGCTTGCCGAGGACAATCGCTTTCTGCGGCGCGCCGCCGATGCGGGCCTGCGCGTCTTCAAGACACTCGACATCGACACGACCTTCGAGAGCTGGGTGGAATGCGAGCCTTCGAATGACGAGGAAGCTCCTCGGCCCACGAAGTGGCGTACTTGCCATGCATGCAAGCTCACCTTCGACAATGCCGAGTTCAGCGAGAACGGGTACACATGCCCATCATGCGGCACGCTTGCGCGTCTCACGTCCGACGAGCGCATCGAGCTCATCGTGGACGAGGGAACCTTCGAGGAGTGGGATACCGATATCGAGGATGTCGATCCACTCGAGTTTCCCGGCTATGCCGAGAAGATCGCATCGTATCGCGAGAAAACCGGCAAGCACGAGGCCGTTCGTACCGGCAAGGGCATGCTCGGTGATTTGCCCGTGGCCTTCGGCTTCATGGAGTCCGAGTTTCTCATGGGCTCGATGGGTTCTGTCGTGGGCGAGAAGGTGAGTCGCTTGTTCGACCGTGCCACCGAGGAGGGTCTGCCGGTCATCATCTTCTGCGCGTCGGGTGGCGCCCGTATGCAGGAGGGCCTGGCCTCGCTCATGCAGATGGCCAAGACCGCATGCGCCGTGGAACGCCATGACCGCGCCGGCCTGCTCTACATCTCTGTGCTCACCGATCCGACCACCGGTGGGGTCACGGCATCGTTCGCCATGCTCGGCGACATGATTTTGGCCGAACCCGGCGCCCTCATCGGCTTTGCCGGGCAGCGCGTCATCCGCGATACCATCAAGCAGGATCTTCCCGAGGGCTTCCAGACGGCGGAGTTCGCCCTTGAGCACGGTCTCATCGATGCCATCGTGGAGAGGGAGGACCTGCGCCACGTGCTCAAGGCTGGCGTTGCATTCCATCGTCCGTGGCGTGGGAATGACCATAACGCCCTGTTCGGTGCGTTCAAGAGCGATTCCCTCGAAGATGATGATGCGGCGAAATCCGGCGGAGCTGCGCGCAAGTGGATAGGCGACCAGATTGACCGCCTTCCCTTTGTCGAGAGCATCAAAAAGGGTGCCGAAGCGGGCATGGACAAGGTGAACCAGCGCTTTCGTGGCAGACGCGATGATACCGAGGCCGAGCTTCCGACAGATGCCGAGCCCGGTAGCGCATGGGAGAGCGTCCAGATTGCCCGCAACGTGCACCGTCCCACGGCAAGTTCCTACGTCAAGGTGCTTTCGCCATCGTTCCTCGAGTTGCACGGGGATCGCGAGTTTGCCGACGATAAGGCCATTGTCGCCGGTCTCGGTCGTATCAACGGGCGGCCCGTTACCATCATCGCGCAGGAGAAGGGCTCTACCCTCAAGGAGCGCATCAAGCGCAACTTCGGTTGTCCTCAACCCGAAGGTTATCGCAAGACGGCGCGCCTCATGCGTCAGGCCGAGAAGTTCAATCGTCCCATCGTTTGTCTGGTCGACACGCAGGGAGCATTCTGCGGCATGGAAGCCGAGGAGCGAGGTCAGGGCAACGCCATAGCCGAGAATCTCGAGCTCATGGCCGGTCTGCGCGTGCCAATCGTAAGTGTGCTGCTCGGCGAGGGTGGCTCGGGCGGTGCGCTTGCGCTCGCGCTTGCCAACCGTGTGGCGATGCAACAGCACGCCGTGTACTCGGTGCTATCACCCGAGGGCTTCGCCTCGATTCTGTGGAAGGATGGGTCTCGTGCATCCGAGGCTGCCGAGATCATGGGCATGAGCGCTGGCGATGCGTTCGAGCTCGGTGTTGTCGATGCCGTGCTGCCCGAAGGCGAGGGGGCCGCGCACGAAAACCCCGAGCAGGCCGCCGACGTCGTCTTCGCCTACGTGAACGAGACTCTCGAGGAGCTGAGCGCTCTCACCCCCGACGAGCTTCTCGCCCAGCGCCAATCCCGCTTCGCCCGTTTCTAGCTCTCTCGTCGCTCCGCTAGCAGCAAATCCACCATGCGCCCGTAGCTCTGCGTGCCGTCGACCTGGTCGTTGGCCTTCAGGTACGCATCGTTTGCCTGCTGCGCAAACGTGCGGAACGGCCCCTCGTATTCGGCCCAGAACTCCACGCTTTCCATGCGGTCGGCTCGCACCTCATCCGAGAGTTGCGCGGACACTGCACGCGCGGCGTCTTCATCAGTCTGCGCTAACGCCGAAAGCGCATACGAATACGCGAGCGAGTACCCGCTATAGCGGATGAGCGCATCCCCGCTCTGCTTGCACGCGAGGTAGGCAATGAAGTTCGCCTCGTCCTCGCGCATGTATCCGCACTGATGCGCGAGCTCGTGGCCCATGGTCGCCGGAATCGTATAGAAGGGCGGCAGTGTGTTGATGTTGCTCTCCACCGTGAACGCGAAATACATGCCCGTTATATCTCCATAGGACATGAGCTGCGAGAACAGCGTGACGGGCTTAGGCTGCGAATAGACGGGGCGCTCGAGCGTGGGGTATTGTTCCGCAATCGTCTTCATCTCGTCGACGCTACGCACGGCGTATCCCGCAAAGCCTCCTCGTTCGTCGATATGTGCCTGCATGCCATCGCCAAGTTCCGCCCGGGTGGTGTTGAGCTCGGTCACAAGATCGTTGCATAGGTCGGTGAGCTCCTGCGTTGTGGATTCCCTGACCTCGAAGCCCTCGTTTTGCGCGAACGTGTGGCGATAGTAGTTGAGTCCGCACAACATGGCGTACAGGAAGAAGGCGATGGAGATGATGCCGAGGGCGCTCGTGATGAGACGATAGAGATAGCGCAAGCGCTCGCCGCGACGCGTAATGATACGTATGATGTAATGCACGATCATGCATATGACAAGGATAACAGCTACAATGAGGACCCATTGCGCCATCGAGAAACCGACGAGCGAGGGCAGGTATCCCCATACGCTCGAAATCCACGGATAGGCGCCGCGACTGAAGAGCTCCTCGCATGCGTCAGGATTCGCACGCGCGAGCATGGTGAGTACAAACGCGACAACGCCTGGCACGAGCAGCCACAGGCGTTTGAGGTCTCGAAGCCATGCAGCCCTAGCCGCTTTCTTCCGCGATATTCTCTCGCTCGTCTGCTCCATGACCCCATCATAGCGAATCGAGGTGACGATATCTCCCATCACCCAAAGGGGCCTCGCATTTGCGCGAAGCCCCATGTAAGAAAATTGCGATTATGTGAGACTAATTCAGCGGCGACGAATGAAATTTTCGATTGTGTGAGGCGCGAGATTTAGAAGTGCCGGTTTTTTGCGATTGTGTGAGGCCGGTATGTCCTTTTGCTTCACACAATCGCAAATTGTCTGCATAGGCTTTCGATGCACTACACACAATCGAAAAAAATGTGCACGCCACCCGCTCTAAAGCGCTGCGATGATTGCATCGACGCTGTCTTTGGCATCTCCTAGCAACATGTCGGTGTTCTCGTTGTAGAACAGCGGGTTGTCCACGCCAGAGTATCCGGCCGAGCCCATCTTGCGTTTGGAGACGATGACCTTGCCGGCCTCCCAGACGTGCAGCACCGGCATGCCGGCGATGGGGCTGCCCGGCTCGGTTGCGGCCGACGGATTCACGGTATCGTTTGCGCCGATGACAAGCACCACGTCCACGTCGCCAAAGTCATCGTTGATCTCGTCCATCTCATAGACCGCGTCGTAGGGTACCTTGGCCTCGGCAAGCAGCACGTTCATGTGACCGGGCATGCGTCCGGCGACCGGGTGGATGCCGAACTTCACGTCTACGCCGCGCTCGATGAGCTTGCGGGTGAGGTCTGCCACGGGAAACTGCGCCTGGGCCACGGCCATGCCATAACCGGGCGTGACGACGACGCTCTTGGCGTTGCGCAGCAGCTCGGCGACTTCCTCGGGAGTCGTCTCGGTGTGCTCTCCACCTTGCGACGTGGCACTGCCCGAAGATGTGGCGGTTGTAGAGCCAAAGCCGCCCAGAATGACCGACACGAACGAGCGGTTCATGCCCTGGCACATGATCCACGACAGGTAGGCACCCGATGATCCGACGAGCGCGCCGGTGATGATGAGCAGGTCGTTGCCGAGTGTGAGGCCGACCATGGCGGCAGCCCAGCCCGAATACGAGTTGAGCATCGAGATGACGACGGGCATGTCGCCACCACCGATGGCCATGACCAGGTGCAATCCGAGCACGAGTGATACAGCGGTCAGGATGCCGAGCGGCAGCAAGCCCGCATCGACGCCTTCGGTGTTGGCGAACCACACGATGAGGGCAACCGAGGCAATGACCATGATGAGGTTGAGGATGTTACGGCCGGGCAGTGTAAGGGGCTTGCCCGAGATGCGCGCGGCGAGTTTGAGGTAGGCGATGATCGACCCGGTGAAGGTGACCGCGCCGATGAAGACGGCAAGACCGGTCTCTGCCATATGGAAGGCGTTTTCCGCACCGCCAGCAAGATTGCCCGGCGTTGTGAAGAACGAGCCAAATGCCACGAGCACGGCTGCCGCACCCACGAACGAGTGCAGCATCGCCACGAGCTGCGGCATTGCCGTCATCTGAACGGTTTTGGCGCGCCAAATGCCGATGATGGCGCCAATGATGATGGCGGCGGCCATGAAGCCGACGACGGGACCGAGGGGCTGCGTGGACGAGACGAGCGTCACGAGAATGACGGCGACAAGAGCCAACACCATGCCCGCGATGCCGAAGAAGTTGCCGCGCTGAGCAGTCTTCTGTTTGGAAAGCCCCGCAAGTGCGAGGATGAAGAGGAGCGCCGCGACGAGGTACGCGAGGGACTCGAAATGCGCGAGAGCGTCGAGAATCATGGAGTTCATCGCTAATCAGAGCTCCTCTCGAACATCTTGAGCATTCGGTGCGTCACCAGAAAGCCGCCGAAGATGTTGATGGAGGCCACCGCCATGGCAATGAACGCCAGTATGGTGACCACGAGGTTCGATGAGCTGATGAGTAGGATCGCGCCCACGATGATGATGCCCGAAATTGCGTTGGTCACCGACATGAGCGGGGTGTGCAGCGTGTGCGAAACGCCGCCGATCACGTAGAAGCCCACGACGATGGCGAGCTCGAGCACGACGAAGTGAGAGGTCATGGAAGACGGCGCGAGCATGACCACGACCGCGCCAAGCAGCACCGCGGCAACTTTCCACCACCACTTGGCGAATGCCGATTTCTTCTTGGGCTCCTCGACCGGTATCGCCTCAGCCGGCGCCTCCTCCTTCTTGGGGGCGGCCGAAACGCTGACCGCGGGTGGCGGCCACATGCCCGTGCCGTCGAGGGTGACGGTGATGCCGCGAATGACCTCGTCGTCCTCGTCGAGGACGAGCACACCGTCCTTGCCTGGGGTTGCGAGCTTGAAGAAGTTCACGATGTTCTGGCCGAAGAGCTGCGAAGCCTGCCCTGGCAGACGCCCCGGCAAGTCGGTGTAGCCGATGATGGTCACGCCATTGTCGGTGACAACGACCTCGCCCGGCTTGGAAAGCGCGCAGTTGCCGCCCAGGGGGCTTGCGCCCATGTCGACGATGACGCTACCGGGTTTCATGCCGGCGACGGCTTCCTCGGTGAGCAACAGCGGGGCGGGGCGTCCCGGCACCTGTGCCGTCGTGATGACGATGTCGTTCTTGCCCGCCTGTTCCTCGTAGACCCTGAGAACGCGTGCCTGCTCGTCCTCGTCGAGGGCCTTGGCGTAGCCATCCGAGCTTTCCTGCTTGACGGGAATCTCGACGAAGGTTGCGCCGAGCGATTCAACCTGATCGGCAACTTCGGCGCGTACGTCGGTCGCCGAGACTTCGGCGCCCATGGAACTTGCCGTGCCGATGGCCGCAAGACCCGCGACGCCAACGCCGATGACATAGACGCGAGCCGGAGGCATCTTGCCCGCGGCGGTCACCTGGCCGGGGAACAGGCGGTTGGCGGCCTCGATGACCGCGCGATAGCCGCCCACGTTGGCCATCGACGAGCGTACGTCGAGGGATTGAGAGCGTGACAGACGCGGTACCATGTCCATCGCAAGTGCCGTGATGCCCATCTCCTCGAACTTGGCGATGTCTTCCGGATGCGCCCCCGGATTCATGCGCGCGATGAGCGTAGCCCCACGCTTGATGAGCGCGAGTTCGGGATCTGGCGGCGTGTCCAGGCACACGACGATGTCGGCATCCCACGCCTCCTCGTGCTCGACGACTCGCGCGCCCGCCTGCTCGTATGCGTCATCGAAGTAGCTCGCCTTCTCGCCCGCGCCTGATTCGACGACGACTTCATAGCCGAGCTTGATGAGCTTCTTGACGCTATCGGGCGTACCGGCCACGAGCGTCTGTTCGGGATTTGGCTCCCGGGGTATGCCTATGAGCATTTTTCCTCCCCATCGTGAAAAAGCCCGTTATATATACAAATGCGTATGGTAATGCATGCGTGCGCACATATATATACCGAATGTGGGTGATGGGAAAATTCGGTCATGAGGTATGACCTCGTTCCCGGAGTACGATTCGCATCTCTCTTGCGTTTGCGTCCAGCTCGAGTAGTATTCGCTTTCAAGGCAAGTATCAAGTGAGACAGATGTGCCTGTCCAATCTGTCTCACTTGGCGGGAGGACGCCATGAGTCGCAAGATCGCCATATTCGACACCACGCTGCGCGACGGCGAGCAGTCTCCGGGCGCGAGCATGAACGCCCAGGAGAAGCTCGTCATCACGCGTCAGCTCCTGCGCCTCAACGTTGATGTCATCGAGGCGGGCTTTCCCGTGTCGAGCCCTGGTGACTTCAAGTCCGTGCAGGATATCGCCATCCTTGCCGGTGACCAGTGTATCGTCGCCGGGCTCACGCGCGCCATCGAGCGTGATATCGACGTGTGCGCCGAGGCGCTCGAGGTCGCAGCGCGCCCGCGCATCCATACGGGTATCGGCGTGTCACCCGAGCACCTCAAGTACAAGTTCAAGGGAATGACCCTCGACGAGGCCATCGACCAGGGCGTTGCGGCAGTGCGCCATGCGCGCAAGTACGTTGACGACGTCGAGTTCTACGCCGAGGATGCCGGTCGCGCCCCTTACGAGGACCTCGCCCGGATGCTCGAAGCGGTCATCAGGGCCGGCGCGACGGTCGTGAACATCCCCGATACCACGGGCTTCAGCGTGCCGTGGGAGTTCGGTCAGCGCATCCGTTATCTCATGGAGCACGTTGCGGGCATCGAAGACGTCTGCGTCTCGGTGCATTGCCACAACGACCTGGGCATGGCGACGGCGCTTTCGCTTGCGGGCGTGATAAACGGCGCCACGCAGGTCGAGTGCACCATTAACGGCCTGGGCGAGCGAGCGGGCAATACCGCCATGGAGGAAGTCGTCATGGCGATCAAGATGCATGAGGACGAGCTCGATGCGCATACCGATATCAACACGGTCGAATTTGCGCATGCAAGCCGTCTCGTCTCGTCTATCACCGGTATCAACGTGCAGCCCAACAAGGCAGTGGTCGGTGCGAACGCCTTCGCGCACAGTTCGGGCATACACCAGGATGGCGTCATCAAGAACCGTACCACCTACGAGATCATCGCACCCGAGGACGTGGGCGTTTCGGGAAGTCAGATAGTGCTCACCGCACGTAGCGGGCATGCCGCATTGCGCAAGCGTCTCGAGGACCTGGGCTACGCCGGCATTCCCGATGACAAGTTCGAGCAGGTTCATGCCGCCTTCCTCGAGCTGGCAGACAGCAAAAAGGAGATATATGACGATGACCTGCACTCGCTCATGGGCGAGCAGGACCGCAACGAAAACGCCATCTACCGTCTCGATGCCGTCCAGATTTCCTGTGGCCAGCCGCTTGTGTCGACGGCTACGGTGACCATCACCGATGAGAACGGCGAAGTGCACACCGCGTGCGAGATCGGATCGGGTCCCATCGATGCGATGTATTCGGCGATCAATAAAGTCGTGCAGGCCGAAAACGACCTCATGGAATACTCGGTCAACGCCGTGACACGTGGCATTGACGCTCTTGGTGAGGTGACCGTGCGCATCATGGATCGCGATGGCGCGATCTTCATCGGTCGTGGTAGCGATCGAGACATTACCGTGAGCTCGGGCAAGGCCTACGTCAACGCCCTCAACCGCATGATTGACCAGCATCGTCGCAACATGCAGCGTACCGAAAGCGGTTCCGACGCCCCCGCCCACATCTAGAGATTGGGACAGTTTGGTCTGACCGATCTGTCCCATTTTGCCGCTCAAGAAAGTTCGCAAATCCGTTTATAAGTGGAAAACCCGGCGTTTCCCCCTTGCAGGGGCACCTGCGTCTCCACATGCCCTGTTAACGCGTCCAAATGAGAAAAACCATGTCTCACCAAACGGGTATGGTGTGACCCCCGAGAGGACCACGAGACAGAAAGACGCGTGCGCACCCATGCCAGAGCTTGCCTACACATCGAATGCCAGCAGCCCCGTCGAGCGCATCATGCCGCAAGATATCGATGCGGAGAAGGCGGTGCTCGCCGCCATGCTTCTCGGCCAGGATACCGAGGTCGTCGAGGAAGCGCTCATGAAGCTCTCGGCCAAGGAGTTCTACCGCCCCGCGCATCGCAAGATCTTCGAGGCCATGGAGGAGCTCTACAACAAGAACGCCCCCATCGATCAGCTTTCCCTGGCAGACCGCCTCAAAACACGTGGTGACCTCGATGCCGTGGGCGGCAAGCCCTATATCGTCGAGCTCGGCAACAACACCTACGCACTCGCCAACTGGGCCCACCATGCTGACATCGTCAAACGCGCGGCAATGTTGCGTGACCTCATCGGCGCGTCCGTTCGCATCACCGCATTGGGTTACGACGCCCCCGATGATCTCGATGAAGTCGTCGAAACCTCCGAGAAGCTCCTCTTCGACGTCACCAACAAGCGCGTCGCCACCAACTTCAAGTCGATGGAGTCGCTCGTCGTCGAGACCTTCAACGAGCTCCAGGAACTCGCCAACACCAAGAGCCGCTACAACGGCGTGCGCACCGGCTTCAAGGATCTCGATGACCTCTTCGGCGGCTTGCGTGGTGGCGACCTGGTCATCCTCGCCGCACGTCCGTCCGTTGGCAAGACCGCGCTCGCGCTCAACATCGCGAGCCGCGCCGCCCAGCTCGGCACCTCGGTCGCGTTCTTCTCGCTCGAGATGTCGGCCACCCAGCTCGTCCAGCGCGTGCTCTCGACCGAGACGCGCATCAACTCCAAGAAGATGCAGACCGGTCAGATGAGCGCCCAGGACTGGGTCACGCTTGTTAACGCGTCCGACACGCTGTCCAAGCTCCAATTGTGGGTGGATGACACCCCCAGTGCCTCGATTCTCGAAGTACGCGCCAAGGCACGCCGCCAACTGCGCGGGGTCGAGCCGCAAAAGGGTCTCATCATCGTCGACTACCTGCAGCTCATGCAGCCGCAAAACACGCGCACCGAGTCGCGCCAGGTCGAAATCGCCGAGATTTCCCGTGGCCTCAAGATTCTCGCAAAGGAAATGGACATGCCCATCATCGCGCTCTCGCAGCTCTCCCGTGCGGTCGAGTCACGTCAGGGCAAGCGCCCCATTCTCTCCGACTTGCGCGAATCCGGTGCCATCGAGCAAGACGCCGATATCGTCATGTTCCTCGATCGCTCGCTATCAGAGAAAGAGGCCGAGCAGGAGGATCGTCCGGCGCTCAACACGGCGGACGTCATCGTCGCCAAGCATCGCAATGGCCCCACCGGCGTCGTGAGCCTGGCATTCCAAAGCGAGTTCACGCGCTTCGACAATCTCGCCCGTCACGAGGACAACAGATACTAGAGCGACTTCGCATTCCCATTCGTGCCCGTATGGCCCCTCATATTCGATACAATGATGTTTCGCGCGCGAACGCGCTGAGCCTCTCATAAAGGAGAACCACATGTCGGGCACCATATTAGTAGGCACTCAATGGGGCGACGAGGGAAAGGGCAAGGTCACGGACCTGCTCGCTTCCGGTTACGATTACGTCGTTCGCTTCCAGGGCGGCAATAACGCTGGCCACACCGTCATCTACGGGGATACCAAGCTCGCCTTGCACCTCATTCCGTCGGGCATCATGTACGAGAGCGTGACGCCGCTCATCGGCAACGGATGCGTCATCGATCCCGAGGTGCTTTGCGGCGAGATGAAGGGTCTCGAGGAAAAGGGCATTTCCACGGAGCGGCTTCTCATCAGCAGCAACGCCCATGTCATCATGCCCTATCATCGCGTCCTCGACGGGGCCACCGAAGCGCGCCTGGGTGCGAACAAGATCGGCACGACCAAGCGCGGCATCGGCCCGTGTTACCAGGATAAGTACGCGCGTATCGGCATTCGCATCCAGGACCTGCTTGACAAGAAGATCTTGCACGAGAAGCTCGAGACGGCACTCGCCATCAAGAACGACATACTCCAAAACGTCTACGATATGCCCACCTTCACGGTCGATGGCATCATGGACGAGTATCTGGGCTATGCGGACATGATCCGCGAGCATGTCGTCGATGCAAGCCAGCTACTCAACGCCGAGCTTCGCGCAGGCAAGTCCGTGCTCTTCGAGGGCGCCCAGGCGACCCAGCTCGACATCGACCACGGCACCTATCCCTTCGTCACCTCGAGCAACTGCACCGCTGGTGGTGCCATGACGGGCACCGGCGTGGGCCCCACGCGTATCGACCGGGTGCTCGGCATTGCCAAGGCGTACATGACCCGTGTCGGCAGCGGTCCGTTTCCCACCGAGCTCTTCGACGAGTACGGCAAGACCCTGGGCGAAGCCGGCCATGAGGTGGGCGTCACCACCGGGCGCAAGCGCCGCTGCGGCTGGTACGATGCCGTCATCATCCGCTACGCGGCCGACGTCAACGGCCTCACCGACATCGCGCTCACCAAGCTCGACGTGCTTGGCGCCGTCGACAAGATTCAGATTTGCACGGCCTACGAGGCGGACGGCGTCATCTACGATAACGTGCCCACAAACCAGACGGCATTCCATCATGCCAAGCCCATCTACGAGGAGATGCCCAGTTGGCAATGTGACATTTCCGGCTGCCGCACCTACGAGGAGCTTCCCCAGGAGGCCCGCGATTACGTCGAGCGCCTTGAGGAGCTCGCAGGCGTTCCCATCAGCATCGTCACGGTCGGCCCCGACCGCGACCAGACCATCATGAGAGGATGGAACTAGCATGAACATTCTGCTTCTGGGCAGCGGTGGCCGCGAGTGCGCCATCGCCACGGCGCTCGTCGAGTCACCCAAGTGCGACCGGCTTTTCATCGCTCCCGGCAACGGGGGCACGGCCGAACTCGGCACCAACGTCGCGCTCGACATCGAGGATGGTCGGGCCGTCGTCGACTTCGCCCGCGAGAATGACTGCGAACTCGTGGTCATCGGCCCGGAGGCTCCGCTCGTCGCCGGCGTCGCCGACGTCGTGCGCGATGCCGGCATCGACTGCTTTGGTCCCGGTGCAGCCGGCGCCCGCGTCGAGGGGTCCAAGGACTTCTCCAAGCGTCTCATGATGAAGTACGATTTGCCCACGGCGGCATACGGCACCTTCACGGACTGTGACTCGGCGCTTGCCTACCTTAACGAGCAAGGTGCGCCCATCGTCGTCAAGGCCGACGGTCTGGCGCTCGGCAAGGGCGTCGTCGTCGCGGCGACGATAGACGAGGCGAAACAGGCCGTGATCGAGATGATGCAGGGCGGCAAGTTCGGCAGGAGCGGCGCGCGGGTGCTGATTGAAGAATGCATGGTCGGGCGCGAGGTGACGGGGCTGTGCTTCTGCGACATCTCCACCGGCGAGGTGTTTGCCACCTCCTTCCCTGCCGGACCGGAGGCCCTGGACCACCTGGAAAATGAGCTGGGCCGCTTCCACCCCACCGAGGCGGTGCTCTCCCAGGGCGCCTGGGCGCTGGCGGGCCTCACCGACTTTTTGAAGGACCGCCTGGACTGCATGTGCCAGCACTGGGAGGAGGAGGGTTTCGCCCTGGACAACGCCCGGGAACTGGTAAACAAGCAGTTTACCGCCGGGCTGGAGACCCTGCCTGTGGGCGACACCGCCGCCGTCCAGGCCACCGGCGGGATGCTGCG
>ENA-OPAH01000172-OPAH01000172.1-human-gut-metagenome-genome-assembly--contig:-NODE-172-length-54553-cov-3.788616_pt1 | contig 54553 bp, 49 predicted proteins | sample MGYA00241050_ERZ501416 | MGnify/ENA primary metagenome ERZ501416 (study PRJEB25962, sample SAMEA2042632) | human gut metagenome | biome: human gut; feature: human-associated habitat; material: faeces... | reverse complement strand
ACGCGCCGCGCTCATGAACTCGATCGAGCTCGCGACCGAGACGGCGAGCGTTGCCCGCACCGCCATACGCCTGCTCCACAGCGTCTACGAGTTGGCCACGAACCTCACCGTGCGTCGCAGCATCCTGCACAAGACGCATAACTACCTCATCACCGTGCCACCGCAAATTGGGCTCACGGACGCATTGCATGACATGGGCATCCTGGGCAAGGAGGGCTTCGAGGGGGGTATTCGCCCCGAACTCGTGAGGGATGCTTGTTGCGCGGGCGCCTATCTGCGCGGTGCCTTCCTGGGCGGCGGCTACATCGCCGATCCCCGCGGCGCGTTTCACTTCGAACTCGCCGGCCCGTCCGAAGAGCTCATCGCGGCTTGCCTGGAACTCATGCGCGAGCATGGCATGCGGGCTCGCTACATACGTCGCCACAACATGTACGCGATCTACATCAAGGGTATCGAGCAGATCACCGCTTTTCTCGCATTCGTGGGTGCGCATCAAAGCGCGTTGGCCATCGAGAACGCGCGTGTCATCAAGTCGGTGCGCAACGATACGAACCGCCGCGTGAACGCCGAGATCGCCAACCAGCTCAAGACGACGAGGGCATCGATGCAGCAGATCGAATGCATACGCCGGCTAGTCGGGCAGAAGGGCATCGAGGCGATTCCCGAATCGCTGCGCGAGGTCGCCCTGTTGCGTCTCAAGCACCCCGATGCCTCGGTGAAGGAGCTTGGCGAACTGGCCGACCCACCGCTATCGAAGAGCGCGGTGTACCATCGCATGCGCCGCATCGCGGCGATGATTGACGGGAACGATGGCTAGCACTCCCGTATAATGGCCAAAACGCATCGAGCACGTGAGGAAGGGCGCATCATGGGAGAGGCACTGGAAAAGGCAAGGAGGGCGCGTGTCGCGGCACGCGAGCTGGCGCAGACGAGTTCCCAGCAGCGTCGGGACGCGCTCGGCAGGATGGCAGACGCGCTTGTCGCGCGTGCAGCGGAGATTCTCGCGGCGAACGAGGCCGACATGGACGCCGCCCGCGATAAGGGCACGCCGGGACCACTGCTCGACCGCCTCATGCTCTCACGCGAGCGTATCGACGGGATTGCCGACGGGTTGCGGCAGGTTGCCGCCCAGCCCGAGGTCCTCGGCGAGGTCCTGGAGGGAAGCGAGCTCTACAACGGGCTGCGCATGATCAAGTACCGCGTGCCGCTCGGCGTCGTCGCGATGATCTACGAGGCACGTCCCAACGTCACCGCCGACGCCGCGGGCCTGTGCATCAAGACGGGTAACGCCTGCATCCTGCGCGGCGGCAGCCTCGCGCAGCGTTCGTGCCTGTCCATCTCGCACGTTCTCTCCCAGGCGGCATCCGAGGCCGGTTTGCCCGCCGACTGCATCCAGAGCATTGAGGATCCCGAGCGTGCGGCGACCGACGAGCTCATGAACCTTCCCGGTCTTGTCGACGTTCTCATTCCGCGTGGGGGCGCCGGTCTCATCCAGCATTGCGTGCGTAACGCGACCGTCCCGGTCATCGAGACGGGAACGGGCAATTGCCATGTCTACATCCACGCGCAGGCCGATCCTGCCTACGTCGAGCCCATCATCATGAACGCGAAGACGCAGCGTCCTGGCGTCTGCAACGCCTGCGAGAGCCTGCTCGTCGACGAGGAGGTCGCCAAAACCTTTCTCCCGACGTTGCTCATGGCGCTCGCCCGCGCGGGCGTGACCATCCACGCCGATGCGCCCGCATCTGCCATTGCCGCCGCGCATGGCATCGAGACCGTCGCGGCAACCGAGGAGGATTGGGGCACCGAGTATCTCGACATGGAGATCAGCGTCAAGTGCGTGACGGGAGTTGACGAGGCGATTGCCCATGTCAATGCCTATGGAACGGGACATTCCGAGTGCATCATCTCCCAAGACGTGAGCGCCGTCGACCGTTTCCAGCGCGAGGTCGATGCCGCCGTCGTCTATGCGAACGCCTCGACGCGTTTCACTGATGGGGGCGAGTTTGGTCTCGGGGCCGAGATAGGCATAAGCACCCAGAAGCTCCATGCGCGTGGCCCCATGGGGGCAGTGGCCCTCACGTCGGTCAAGTATCTCGTGAGCGGTGAGGGACAGGTTCGAGGCTAGAACGTGCACGAACGCATTGGCATCATGGGCGGGACCTTCGATCCCGTGCACAACGGGCATCTTGTCATCGCGCGTAGCGTGGCCGATCAGCTCGGGCTCGATCGCGTGCTCTTCATTCCCGCGGGTAATCCCAACTTCAAGCAGGACCAGAAGCTCGCTTCCGCGGCTGATCGCGTTCGCATGGTCGAGCTCGCCATCGCGAACGAGCCGGACTTCGAGCTTGACTTGCGCGAGGTCGAGAGACCGGGCGTTACCTACACGGCCGACACGCTCGAAGAACTGGTGCGATGCCATGAGGATGCGCGGCTCTTCTTCATCATGGGAACCGATTCTGCGATCACGCTGTCGGGATGGAAGCGAGCGGAGGACGTCGCGCGCCTGTGCACGGTGGTCGTCGCCCATCGCCCCGGGCAGTCGACGCAACGAGTGCGCGATGCCCTGGCGGCAAATCCGGTTGCCTTCGATGTCATGTACCTCGACGTGCCGCAGGTCGACGTTTCCTCGACACAGGTGCGCGAGCGTATTGCGCTGGGGCAGGGCGTAGATGGCATGCTCCCTGCCTCCGTCGAGGCGTATGTCGCGCAGGCGGGGCTATACCAAGATGCGTGACGCGAAATGAAAGGTCGGGGTGATGAGACAGTTGCTCAGGGACGTTGTCTCATTTTCAAATGAGACAACGTCCCTGAGCAACTGTCTCATCACCCCGACCCGCGTATCGAGAGGAAAGGGCTTGAGAGCGTGAAGGAAGACAAGAGGTTTTTGAAACGTGTGACCAAGGCGGTCGACGAACGCCTGTCGGGCAAGCGCCTCGACCACGTCCATTCGGTCTCCGAGTATGCATGCAAGCTCGCGCGGATGTATGGGGCGAGCGAATACGACGCCCGCATCGCAGGCCTATTGCATGATTGGGACAAGCTGCTCACCGATGACGAACTGCCGGCGCGTCTCGACGAGCTGGGCATCGAGCGCCCCGACCATATCGAATACCTGTATCCGGTGCTGCATTCCTTTACCGGCGCCGCGGCCGTAAGACGTGAGTTCCCAGAGCTCGACGACGGCATCATCAGCGCAATCCACAACCACACGCTCGGCTCGTTGGACATGAGCGACCTGGACATCATCATCTTCGTGGCCGACATGATCGAGCCGCTCCGCAAGTCGAAGGGTCGTCCCGAGGTCAAGCGCTTGCGCCAGATGGCGGGAAAGGTCCCGCTCGACGAGCTCTACTTCGAGGCATATGCCGCGACCATGCGCTCGCTCATCGATCGCAAGCGCTTCATCGATCCGGCCGCTCTCGACATCTGGAACGGCCTGGTGAAACGTCACCATCCCATCGACAAGTCGCGCCAGGGCAACCCGGATGCCGTGTTGTAATACAATTCGCTATCATTGTCGCAAGCGAAATCGCACGTCCGCAAAGGGGGCACGTTGACCGAGCAGAGCGCATACAGGGAACAGGCACTTGTTGCCGCACGGGCCATCGACGAGAAGAAGGGTTCCGACATCGTCATCCAGGATGTGTCGGACCTGCTCAACGTCACCGACTATTTCGTCATATGCACGGCGGCGAACAATCGTCGTGTCGACGCAATCGCCGAGGAGGTCGAGGAACGGCTCTTCGAGGAGTGCGGCGTCAAGCCCGCGAGTATCGAGGGCCTCGACGAGAGCGAATGGGTGCTCATGGACTACGGCCCCATCGTCGTGCATATCTTCCAGCCTGGCCCACGTGACTACTATCGCCTCGAGCAACTCTGGGACGCAGCTCCGACCGTGGACGTCGCGATTGCCGGAATCGAGGACCCCGTCTACACGGATCGTATCGCCAGGCTCCTCGAGCGCGCGGAAGACGCCGACTAGCCATGGGCGCGAGGACGGTCTGCGCGGCGTTCGTCTGCAAGGCGACGTATCATGCGCTGCGCCTGCTTGGCCGCGGCGGCACCTCATTGCCTGGCAAGCTCGCTCTCAAGATCGACCCAGACTATCTGCACCAGCTTAGTCGCGGCGTGCGCACCATCGTCATCACGGGCACCAACGGAAAAACGACTTCCACGCATATCGTCGCCCAGGCACTCGAGAACATGGGCGAGGAGGCGTTCTACAACCGCAGTGGCGCGAACCTCATCCAGGGCATAACGACCGAGTTCGCGATTCGCTCGAGCATGACGGGCAAGCCACGTTACAAGCTCGCCGCCATCGAGTGCGACGAGGGTGCCCTGCGTCGCGTATGCAAGCAGATCGACCCCGACGTTCTCGTCGTCACGAACGTCTTTCGCGACCAGCTCGATCGCTATGGCGAGGTCACGCATACGCTCGAAAACATCATGGCGGGCGTCGAGAACTCTCCGCATGCGACGCTTTGCCTCAACGCGGATGACTCGATGGTCGCCTCGATTGCCCGAAAAGTTGATAACGACGTCATCTTCTATGGCGTGAGCTGCGAGATCTATCCCGAGCGCGTCACCGACCTCTCCGATGCGACGCACTGCATCATGTGCGGCACAGAATACGCCTATGACTACATCACGTTTGCGCATCTGGGAGGATTTCGTTGCCCGAGCTGCGGCTACGCACGTCCGATGCCCATGGTTTCCGTCGACCGCATACTCGAGCGCAAAAGCGACAGTTGCGTGCTCGAGATGAGCGTCGATGGAGTGAGCTCGGTCGTGCCGGTCGACGTGCCCGCTGGTTACGATATCTACAATTGCGCATGCGTCGTGGCCGGCTTGCTGGCCTTCGGGTTTCCCAAGGAGCGGGCCTTCGAGGCGCTCGGAAAGTTCAAGCACGGCTTCGGGCGCTCGGAGGTTCTCGACGTGCATGGCACCAAGGTGCGTCTCATGCTCATGAAGAACCCGGCGGGCTGCAATCAGATCATCAACCTTCTGCTCAACGAGACCGACGAGGACATGGGCCTCGTGTGCATCCTCAACGACCAGGAATGTGACGGTACGGATGTCTCGTGGATCTACGATGCCGGCTGGGAGGCGATCTGCGCGCACAAGACGAGTGCGATTTGCAGCGGCGATCGCGCCGAGGACATGGCGCTTCGTCTCAAGTATGCCGGCATGCCCGCATCCGGCATACGCATCCTCCATGATTACGGCGAGCTCATCGAGGAACTCGGCCGCATGGAGCGTAACGTGACCGTCGTCGCGAACTATTCGGCAATGCTCGCCTTTCGTGCAAAGGCCGCAAGCGTTCTCGGCCTTGCGGGATTCTGGGAGGGGTAGGCGCGATGGGTGACGAGACCATGCACATCACGATCGGGCATCTGTACCCCGACCTTCTCAACCTCTACGGGGACCGGGGAAACACGATCGCGCTTTCCAGGCGCTGCGAATGGCGTGGCATCGATGCGCGAATCGTGGACATCGGCGCTGGCCAGGATGCAGATTTCGGGGACATCGACCTCTTCTTCATTGGGGGCGGTCAGGATTTCGACCAGCGCACGCTGCTTGCAGACCTGGGAGTGGGCGTCGCGGGGTCAAAGGCGGAGCGCCTGAGGCATGCGATCGAAAGCGACGTTCCCGTGCTCGCCATTTGCGGGGGCTACCAGATCCTCGGCGAGTACTATCGCGATCACGAGGGGCAAACGGCGACGTTCATCGGCGCGCTACCCATGTATACCGAGGCAGGTGATACGCGCCTTATCGGCAACATCGTCTTCAGGGCCGATGCCGTCGAGGGCGCGCCGGTGGTCGTCGGGTTCGAGAACCATGCGGGCCGGACGCGCCTGCGCGAGGGCGCTTGCCCGCTGGGTACGGTGATGAGGGGGTTTGGTAACAACGGCGAAGACGGGACCGAGGGACTGCGCCACCGCAATGTCATCGCGACATATAGCCACGGCCCGCTGCTACCCAAGAACCCGCATGTGGCTGACGCCCTCATCGAAGCGGCCCTGCAGCGACGTTATCCAGGGGCAAAACTTCGACCTCTCGATGACACGCTCGAAATGGCGGCTCATGATACTATGGAACACAGACTAATCTCGTAGTCGGCAAATCGGAGGAGACCATGGAGCAGACGAATTACAGCGGGAGATACTTTCGCACGTGTTATGACGACATCAAGTCGTCGAAGGGCTGGTTCGGCAAGATCTGCCTGCTTGGCCTCATCGAGTTCATTCCCATCTTCGGGCAGATGACCGTGTATGGCTACTGCTGGGAGTGGGCCCACAAGGCGGCCTGGGGCGTCGATTCACCCATGCCCAAGAAGATCTACGGCCGTCCGGGCAGCAAGATGCTGCGCTGGGGCTGGTTTGCGCTTGTCATCGCCTTCGTCGTGGCGATTCTTCCGAGCATCGTCATGTCGATCGGTGGCTGGCTGAGCTCGCTTGGGGCGGAGACCGGCATCTACACGGCGACGGGCCGTTACATGGTGGTCAATCCGGGCAACATCCTCTATGCCGGGCTTGGCTGGATTCTCTACGTCGTCGGTCTCGTGCTCCTCGTCTTCGCGAGCGTGATCACCTGGGTCGGCGTTATCCGCATGACGATGTACGACCGTCTGGGCGCGGGCTTCCAGTTCGCCAAGGTCTGGGCCATGATCAAGCGCGACTTTGGCGGGATCATGCGCATCTTTGGCATGATGCTCCTCTTCGAGGTCATTGGGGCCATCATCATCGGCATCATCACGCTCATCGTGCTGTCGATCGTGCTGGGTGCTACGCTCACGCCGCTCATTATCATGGCGAGCAATGGTGCCTATTCCGATTCGGCCTTTGCGGGCTACGTCCTGACGCTCATCCTCGGCATGCTGCCGGTCATCTTGGTCATGTGCTATGTCAGCTTTGTCTACTCAACGTTCGTCCAGCTGCTCGTCTCCAGGGCCGTTGGCTATTGGACGCGTCAGTTCAACGTTGCGGCTTGGGGGTCGAAGGACGATCCGCTGCCCTTCGAGGTGCCGGGCAGACAAGCGGATGCGCCCAATCCGCCGCATGCGCCGAGCCAAGCCGCCAGTACGCCGGCTCCGCCAACGGGCGAGCCAGTGAACGTTGCCGCTGCGCAGCCAGCCTCCGCATCCGCGTCCGAAGTCCCCGCGGCGCTCAATCCCGCGGCGGTTGCCGAGGCGCTCGATGCCGAACCAGAGCTGCCCGCGTCTGACGCGACCGATGACAACGTGAGCGACGAGGCGACGCATGTCGACGTCGTCGATCCCGACCTTGTCGCCTCCGAGGAGGAAGAGATGACGGAGCGCCAGTCAGAGGACGAGCTCTAGAGGGCAAAAAGCGCCATCCATTTGGCATATTTTTATTGCTTTCGTGTCGCACCACGAGTATTCTTAACGGGTTCGCTTTCAGAGCCCCGTGAAACTCTGTGATTGAACAACATGGTAGTTTAGTTGGAGGAACACACGTGAAGACCTACTATGCGAAGCCCGGCGAAGTCCAGCGCGAGTGGCTTCTGGTCGATGCGACCGACATGACCCTGGGTCGTCTTGCCTCTGCCGTTGCGCAGATCCTGCGCGGCAAGAACAAGCCGACCTACACGCCGCATGTTGATACGGGCGATTTCGTAATCGTCGTCAACTGCGACAAGATCAAAGTGACTGGCGCCAAGGTCACCGACAAGGTGTATACCCGCATCACGGGTTATCCCGGCGGCGTGCGTCAGGAGACCTTCCAGGAGGCAATGGAGAAGCATCCCGAGCGCGTCATCGAGCACGCCGTCAAGGGCATGCTCCCCAAGAACACGCTCGGACGCCAGATGGGCAAGAAGCTCAAGGTCTATGCAGGTCCCGAGCATCCGCATCAGGCGCAGAATCCCCGCAAGATTGACCTGGAGGCATAACCCATGGCAGATACCAAGAAAGAAGCCATCTACTATGGCACCGGTCGCCGCAAGAACGCCATTGCGCGCGTCCGCCTCGTCCCCGGCACCGGCAAGGTCACCGTCAACAAGCGCGATGCAGAGGATTACTTCGGCCGCAAGGCCCTCGTCGAATTCGCGACGGCTCCCTTTACCGTGACGGGTACTGCCAAGCACTTCGATGTCATCGCCACGCTCAACGGCGGCGGCATTTCGGGTCAGGCCGGCGCCCTGCGCCACGGCATCGCCCGCGCTCTGCTCGAGGCTGGCGATTACCGCGCCGAGCTCAAGAAGGCCGGCTTCCTCACGCGCGATCCGCGTATGGTCGAGCGCAAGAAGTACGGTCTCAAGAAGGCCCGCAAGCGTCCGCAGTTCTCCAAGCGCTAAGTTTCGAGAGATATATATGCAAGAAGAAGGCCCGCATTTGCGGGCCTTCTTCTTGCTACCTACAGCTCTATCTCCAGCAGTTCCAGCACCGCATCGACTGCATAGGGTACGGCAGGCCTTACCTCGGGGGTCAAATCTACCGTGAAGTCGCGTGGCGCGATGTTCTTTTTCTGCACGCCCACGCAGCGGATGTCGCAATCGTGGCCCGCTAGCCGTGCGTTGTTGAGCACGTCTGAGATGCGCATGTCGTGCAGCGAGTGCATGATGCTGTATGACGCCATATCCTCGGGCGTGAAGGTGTAGCAAGTGCCTGGAATAGCGTCTGGTCCACAATCCACTGCATCGACGACGACAAGGCGATCGAAATCGCGAATGAAGGGAAGCAGGCTAAGCCCCATGGTCCCCGCATCCAGGACGGGAATACGCTCGTCACCTTCAACGTGAGCGTCGTACTCGCGGAATGTCTCGATCAACGTGCACGCGTGCTCCTCGTCAAAGGCCTCGCGTGCCATGTCATAATCCGTCAGCACCTTGGCCATATGCGAGCCAAAGCCCTCATCGAGCATGAGCATGTTTCCCACGCAGACAACCATCTGCTTGATATCTTCCACAATGTCTCCTTCGTTATGCTTGCAGGTACAACGCAAGCTCTGCCGCAAGCTTCTCGACGGATTCGAGCGTGCTCAGCCCATCGAGCTTGACGATGACGTCGGCTGCCCGTTCGTACAACGGCTGGCGCTCCTCGTAGAGGTCTTCGAGCGTGCTACCCTGATGGATGACGACGCCACGGTCGAGCAAATCCGGTTGAAGACGACGTGTTATCTCGTCAAGGCTCAAGTCGAGGAAGATAATCGTGCCAAGTGCCCTTAGGTTCTCGACGGCCTCGGATCCGTAGATGGCGGAGCCGCCAGTTGCGATGACGTGGTGGGCGCAGGAGAGGTTGGCAAGGATGGCATTCTCGCGCTCCACGAAACCCTCGACACCATGTTCCTCGAGAATTTCCGAGAGAAGTGCCCCCTCGCTTTCCTGGATGAGCAGGTCTGTGTCGACGAATCGATAGCCGAGCTTCTTGGCAAGCACGACGCCAAGGGTGCTCTTGCCCGCACCGGGCATGCCAATGAGCGTGATGTTGTCGTTTGTCTCAATGGGCATAGGTGAACCTTTCCCTCGTCCGAGCCATTCTAGCGCAAAGAAGAAGGCCCGCGGTTTTCCACGGGCCTTCCGATCGTCATATGGAAAGGAGCGCCTACTCCTTTTCGAGGATCACCTTGTCCTCCATGACGATGATCTCCTCGTCCATGGGATCGTAGCCGGAGATGTTCATGGTCTCCGTGCTGTAGGTCAGACCACCATGCGGCTTGGAACCAAGCAGCATGACCTTGGTCGGATCGATGCCCTCGATGTTGGCGAGGTAGATGTGGATGAGCGTGAAGCAGATGAAGAAGAACATCATGAAGTAGTGAATGACACGCACCTTCATCAGACCGCCGACGAGCGTGGTGAAGCCGGCAAAGAACGCGATGTTCATCGTCGGCGCCCACAGGCAGAAGCCCGTGTAGCCCATGAAGAAGATGGCCACCGCGATGAGCAGGTAGGACAGCTTCTGCGGTACGCCGTACTTGCCGCCCAGCGGATGCTCCTTCTTGAAGAAGAGGTAGTACTTGATCCACGGAATGAGCTGATGGCGATTGTCCTTCTGCGGGAAGAATGTGTACATGTCCAGCTTGGTCTCGCGGGTGCCGTATGCCGGGGCGGACTTCACGAAGCCGGCGGCGACAATGCGGAACACGAGGTTGATCAAGATCACGAACGCGCAGAACATGTGAACGCCACGAGCCATGCCCATCAGTCCCGGCACGACCGGGTAGTGAATCTCGATACCCGAGAGGATGAGGAGAAGCATGCAGATGAGGTTGACCCAGTGGGTAAAGCGGAAGATGAACGGATGCGCCTCAGGATAGTGTACGAGATGTGCCATGATTATCGACCTCCCCAAGGACTCGTGTGCATCTTGAACTCGCGGCCCGTCTTGGGCTCGACGATGTGAACCGCGCAGGCGACGCATGGGTCATATCCATGGACGATGCGCAGGGCGTTGATCGGAGCCTCGATGTTGGTGATGGGGGTGCCGATGAGACCCTGCTCGATGGTGCCGGGAATGCCGTACTCGTCACGCGGGGAGATGTTCCACGTGGTGGGGACGACCTCCTGGTAGTGCGTAATCGAATTGCCGGCGATGGTCTCGGTGTGATAGAGAGCACCGCGCGGAGCCTCCCAGAAGCCCTCGCCCAGGCCCGTGTCGCGGACGCGCTCCGCGAACCAGGGATTGCCCTCGACGGCTCCGGCCTCGATGAGGCCGAGGAGCTCGACGAGCTCGCCACACCAGTCGATCATGTAGCCGGCGACGGCAGAGGCCTCGATGGGACGGGCGGCCAGACGGCCGAGCGCAGAGTTGAGGCTCACGATGCTTGCCGGGGCAACCGGAAGGTTGAGGCCCGTGAGAACGGCGTTGACGCCCGCGACGATCTCGGGGTTGCCGCTCATGTAGGAGACGAGGACGCGGGCAAGCGGACCGACCTCCATGGGCTCACCGGCATAGCGCGGGGCCTTGGACCAGGTGTACTTGTCGTTGACGATTTCCTCGGCCTCGTTCTTGTAGTAGCCCGGGAACGTCTCGGGGGGAACCGTCACGCCGACCGTGGGATGCAGCGGCTTCTGGTCGCCTGCGTAGTAGGCGTGCACCGTGTCCTCGGTGATGTTCGAGCCGTCGAATTGCTCGAGAACAGGTGCGCCGCTGCCCATGCGGACGATGCCCGCGGGGAAGAAGCGGTCGTCGAGCTCGCGAGACGGGCGGTCGAAGACGCCGTAGGCCATGAAGTTGCCGTGCTTGTTGTTGCCGATGGTCACGACATCGTTGAGGTAGACGCTCGCGATGGCGATGGCGTCGGGAATCATGACGTTGTCGACCCAGTCCTTGAGCTTCTTGGCGCGGAACAGCACGTCGTCGAGCTTCTCGACGCTCGGGTACCAGGCGGTGCCGCCGGGAATCGAGGTCTGGACGTGCGGCATCTTGCCGCCGATGATCGCGGAGATCTCGTCGGCCGTGGCCTGCATGTCGAGAGCCTCGATGTAGTGGGCCGTGGCGATGAGATCGACCTCGGCCGGAAGCTTGTAGGCTTCGGGGGCGAGACCTTCCATGAACCAGCCGCCGGACAGCCAGGAATACTGGCCGTTGGCCGCGAACTTGGCGAGACGGTCCTTGAGAGCCGCGAAGTCGGTCTGGGCGAGGCCCAGCGTCTGGCACAGCTCGTAGGTCTTGTTGACGTCTGCCTCGAGCGCATGCAGCGGGTTGACGTAGTCGAGTGCGCTCAGCTGATAGAACCACAGGATGTGGCTATGCATGAACTGCGCACCCTCGATGAGGTTGCGTACCAGGCGACCGCCTTCGGGAATCTGGATGCCGTAGGCTTCCTCGGCCGCGTAGACGGAGGTATGGCAGTGCGAGACGGGGCAGACGCCGCAGACGCGCTGGGCGAGCATGGCCGCGTCGTAGGGGTCACGACCCTCGACGATGAGCTCGAGGCCACGGAACAGGCCGCCGGAAACCCACGCGTCGGTCACGACGCCGTTCTCGACTTCCATCTCGACGCGCAGATGACCCTCGATGCGGTCGACCGGATCAATAATAGAATGCTTTGCCATGTTTATTCACCCTCCTCGACATCAACGATGACCTGCTCTTCGACAACAGGTACGGTGGAGGGCTCCTTCTTGCCGTGCTTGATGTCCCACTCGCGTTCCTTCTCGAACGGAGCGCCACCCTTGGTACGGCCCGTGGCCTTCATGCCGATGCCATGGACGACGAGGGCGGCGGTCAGAAGACCGGTGACGCCAAGCGCGATCGGGGTCGGCTGGAATGCGATGCTGCCGAGCCTGAGAGTCTTGAGACGGCCCAGGAACGGGGAATCGACGTCGATCCAGTTGCGGACCGTCGTGCGTGGATCGCCGTTGCAGCAGCCGATGCAGGGGGCGCCGGAGGCGACGCACCAGCTCACGCGGCGGTTCCAGCGAACCTGCGGGCAGTTGGCCTTGGTCTGCGGACCCTTGCAGCCCAGGGCGTACAGGCAGTAGCCCTTGGCCTCTTCCTCGCTGCCAAACTCGTAGACGAACTCGCCGTTCTCGAAGTGGCCGCGACGCTCGCAGTTGTCATGGATGGTCTCGCCGTACATGGCGCTGGGCATGTTGAACTCGTTGAGGCCGGCGACGACGGACTCGCCACCCAGAAGCAGGTACTGAACGATGACCGCGACCAGGTTGGCCGGATTGACGGGACAAGAGGGAAGGTTGACGACCGGAGTCGACACACCGTTGTCCGCGAGGTACTTCTGAATGCCCTCGGCACCGCCCGGATTGGGATATGCGGCGCAGAAACCACCGTCGACAGCGCAGGAACCTGCGGCGATGACCACGGCGGCGTTCTTGCACGTGTGAATCAGGTGGCTTTCGTGCGGAGCGCAGGTGGGGGCACCGGCGATGCGCAGGATTTCGCCGTCGTAGCGGGTCATGACTGCACCCTCGATGCCGACGACGTACTTGCCCTTGGCAGCCTCGATGGTCTCCTCACGGGCTTCCTCGAGGGAGTAGCCGGCGGCAGCGGAAAGGGTCTCGGCGTAGTTGAGCGCGAGATACTCGAGGATCAACGTTGCCGGATCGGGGTTGTCGGCCTGTGCGACCGACTCGGTGCAGCCAGTGCAGGAGCCAAGCTCCATCCAGATGACCGGTGCGAGACCGCCTTCGCCCAAACCTCCGTCCGTGCCGATGAGGGAGTTGCTCTCGATGGCCTCGGCGACGTCAGCAGCCGTTACGCCTTCAATGCCGATTGCAGCTGCAATCGTGCCACAGAAGCCGAGGAAGGCGCGACGTGTCAGACCACGCGACTCGAGCGACTCGATAAACGAATCTTGCATAGATACCTCCATCTTCCAATCAAACTCGTCGCGCGTGCCCCTCACACGAAATCGCGACGAAGCTATAACACACCAAAACTACTATAAAGAAACATCATTTTCATATCCGGACAAAACGATTCAGAAACAATTGTCGGGCGGTTTTGAGCCGTAAACGGGGGAGAGTATTCTAGAATGGTTTACACGACGTACGGATAAAGACGACGGGCGGACGGCACGTGAAAAAGGAACGCACATATATCGCCAAGAACCGCAAGGCGCTGCACGACTACTTCGTGGAAGACCGCGTCGAGGCTGGCATCGTGCTCACAGGCACCGAGGTGCGTTCGCTGCGCGAGAACTCGGCCCAGCTGCGCGATTGCTTCATAACCATTCGCAAGGGCGAGGCGTGGCTCAACGGCGTGCACATAGCACCCTACAGCAACGGGTCCATCTTCAACGTCGATCCCGAGCGGCGTCGTAAGCTCCTGCTTCACAAGAAGGAGATTCTCAAGCTCGAGCAGGAGGCCTCGCAGCAAGGCTATTCCCTCATTCCGCTTTCCATGTACTTCACCGAGGAAGGCCGCGTGAAGGTCGAGGTCGGCGTCTGCAAGGGCAAGAAGCTCTACGACAAGCGCGCCTCCATCAAGGAGCGTGACGCCAAGCGTGAGATCGCCCGCTCCATGAAGGCACGCAATCAATAGGCAAATGAGATAAAACTCGCAGGGGCGGCTTTGTCTTGCTCTTGTTGCTTGAGGTCCCTGCAAGCGGGGCGTATACTGGGAAATCCGCTTGGCGGGTGCGTACTTTGAAAAGGGTTTGAAACTGGGGGTGACTGGTTTCGACAGGATAGTTTGAGCGAAGGGCAGCAGGCCGTGGTCTCCTCGCCACGTTAAACAGGGGTAAAGCCAATTAACTGGCAAAGTTGTTTCTTTCAAGGGTGCGCAGGCTCAGCCTGTCGCCCTGGCTGCCTAATTTAGGTTCAGCCCTCCCAACCAGCTGCTAAACCTCTGGCATCTGCACGGGATCATTTAAAGGAGGTTGCTCCCGGGGACGTAGACGGTATGCCCCGGGCTAAGATCGAACCGACAGGAAGCCGTTTTCGCTTGTCGATGTGCCTGGCGGTTTCCTACTGAACATCGACTGAGCTTGGAGACATCTTTCGCAGGATTATCGTGGACCGGAGTTCGATTCTCCGCACCTCCACCAATACAAGAAGATGACGAACTATCTTCGCATGGGGATAGTTCGTCTTTTTATATCTACAATGTCTCGAAACACCTAACTCAAGAAAGCGGTGAACCCATGGCATACGAATCCCGTGACGAGATCGACGAGCGCTATCGCTGGGACCTCTCCAGCATCTACGCGGATGACGAGGCGTTTCTTGGTGCGCTTGATAAAGCGCGCGAGTATCCGGAGATTCTGGCGGCGTACCGGGGCAAGATATCCACCTCGGCCGAAGACTTGCTCGCCTACCTGCGCGCGAGCGACGAGGTTGGCGTCGAGCTCGGCAAGCTCGTGAACTACGCGCAGCGTAAGCTCGACGAGGACACGCGCAACGCCACCTACCAGGACTACTCCGCGCAGGTCATCTCCGTCTACACCGAGGTTTCGAGCGCCACGAGCTGGTTTGCACCGGAGATCTTGAAACTCGATGATGAGCAGATCGAACGCTTCTACGTCAGCTGTCCGGACCTCGACCTCTATCGCCGCGCGCTTGACGTCGTGTTCCATCAGCGTGGGCATATTCTGGGCGATGCCGAGGAGCAGCTGCTTGCCCGCGCGCAGGACATGGCCATGCAGCCCGAGCGCATCTTCTCGCTCTTCAACGACGCCGACCTGAAGTTCGAAGACGCGACCGATTCCGATGGCGGGACGCATCCCGTCACGCATGGCAGCTACGTTCCGCTCATGATGTCGGATGACCGTGAGCTGCGTAAATCTGCCTATACCTCCATGTACGCGGCTTATGAGCAATTCCGCAACACGGCGGCCGCGACGTTGGGGGCACAGGCAAAACAGCTCAAGTTCTACACCGATGCGCGCAAGTACGAAAGTTCGCTTGAGTATTGCCTCGACCAAAACGAAGTGCCCACGGAGGTCTACACCAATCTCATCTCCTGCGTGCATGAGCATTTTGCGCCCATGCACAAGTACGTTGACTTGCGCAAGAAGGTGCTCGGCGTCGACGAGTTGCACTTCTACGATCTGTACGTCCCCATCGTCGAGGACGTGGACATACACTTCACGTACGAGGAGGCATGCGATCTCATTCTCGAGGCGCTCGCCCCACTTGGGGAGGACTATCTGGCCGTCGTGCGCGAGGGCTTGTCGCAACGCTGGATTGACGTCTACGAGACGCCTGGTAAGCGAAGCGGTGCCTATTCGGCAGGCGGCTATGGCATGCATCCGGTCATCCTCATGAACTTCCAGGGCGAGCTTGACGACGTCTTCACGCTCATTCATGAGATGGGCCACTCGATTCATACGTACATGAGTTGCAAGGGCCAGCCGCCCGTGTATTCCGATTACGTGATTTTCGTTGCCGAGGTGGCCTCCACGGTCAACGAGGCCCTGCTTACGCAGCATCTGCTCAAGACCAGAGCCGACCCACGCGAACGCGCTTACATCCTCAATCACTTCCTCGAGCAGTTCAAGGGCACGCTGTATCGCCAGACCATGTTTGCCGAGTTCGAGCTCGCCTTCAACGAGATTGCCGCCCGGGGCGAGGGCATCACCGCCGAGGCGCTGAGCGAGATATATCGCACGCTCAATGCCGATTACTACGGGCCCAATATCGTCGTGGACGATCAGATTGCCGTCGAGTGGGCGCGCATACCGCACTTCTACTACCAGTACTACGTCTACCAGTATGCGACGGGTTTCTCTGCCGCCATCGCTCTCTCGAATCGCATCTTGAACGAGGGTGCCCCTGCCGTTACCGATTACCTCGGCTTCCTGTCCGGCGGCTCGAGCAAGCCGCCTATCGAGCTTCTCAAGGGGGCGGGAGTGGACATGACCACGTCCGAGCCGACGGCGGCGGCGCTGGCCTATTTCGACGAACTCATCGATGAGCTTGCCGATGCGCTAAGATAGCGGGGTTATGAACAACGCCCCGATTGGCATATTCGATTCCGGTTTTGGCGGCCTCACGGTGGCACGCGCCATCCATGAGCGCCTGCCCCAAGAGTCGCTCGTCTTCTTTGGCGATACCGCTCGCTGCCCCTATGGCCCCCGTGACCTGCGCGAGGTGCGTGGGTTCGTGCGTCAGATCTGCACGTGGCTTTCCAAGCATGACGTGAAGCTCATCGTCATCGCCTGCAACACGGCGACAGCGGCGGGGCTTGCCCTTGCGCAGATGGAGTTTGACGTGCCGGTCATCGGCGTGGTAGAACCGGGGGCCCGTGGAGCCGTGCGCATGACGCGCAATCGTCGCGTCGGTGTCATCGCCACCCAGGCCACGGTCGATTCGGGTATCTACCCGGACACGATTCGCAACCTCGATGCTGGCGTCACGGCGTTTTCCACGGCGACGCCGCGTTTCGTCGAGATCGTCGAGGATGGCATCCGCCGCTCCAACAGCCCCATCGAACGCCTCACCGCCGAGGCAAGCGACGTGTACTTGCGCCCGGCTTTCCAGACAATCGCGCGTGATTACCTCGACCCCATCAAGAAGGCTGGCGTCGACACGCTTGTGCTCGGCTGCACGCACTATCCGGTGCTGGCTCCGCTCATCCAACAGGCCGTGGGTGAGAACGTCTCCATCATCTCGTCGTCCGAGGAAACCGCCAAGGAGGTCGTCGAGACGCTCACCTATCGCGGCCATCTGGCTGACGGTTCGCTCGAGCAGCACAGCAGCTTCTATACGACGGGCGAGGATCTGGATGACTTTCGCAATATCGGTGGGCATATCTTCGGCTATCCCATCGATGACTTGAGCTACGTGGACATAAAGGACCTCTAGGCAGGAGAAGACATGACGGTCAACATCGGTTTGGGCCGCTCCTATGGGCGCGGTCCCGAGGAGAAGCGTCCTACCAAAATCACGAGGCACTTCCTCGATAACGTGCCCGGTTCGTGCCTGATCGAGACGGGTGCCACCAAGGTCCTGTGCGCGGTCAGCATCGAGGAGCGCGTGAAGGCATGGCGCAAGGGCGCTGGTGCCGGCTGGATCACCGCCGAGTATGCGATGCTTCCCGCCTCCACCGCCAAGCGCAGCTCGCGCGAGCATCTCACGCGCAAGGGGCGCAGCATGGAGATCGAGCGCCTCATCGGACGCAGCTTGCGTTCCGCGGTCGATATGACCGGCTTGGGTGGCGAGGTCACCTTCACCGTCGACTGTGATGTGCTGCAGGCCGATGGCGGCACGCGCACGGCAGCCATCACGGGCGCATGGGTCGCGTTGCACGACGCGCTCGAGATGTGGCAGAACGCCGGAAAGATTAAGGCGAGTCCCATCATCGATCAGGTCGCGGCCATCAGCGTCGGCCAAGTGGACGGACGTATCCTACTCGACCTGGACTACCAGGAGGATTCCCGTGCCGAGGTCGACCTCAATCTTGTCATGAACGGTCGAGGCGAGATTATCGAGGTCCAGGGCACTGGTGAGCGCTGCTCGTTTGACCGTGCGAAGCTCGACAAGATGCTCGACGTTGCGACGGTGGGCATTGAGGAGTTGCTCGCCGAACAGCGTCGAGCAATTGGGGAGTAATCATGCCTACGAAGAAGGTCGTCATCGCGACGAACAACGCCCATAAGCTCGAAGAGATTTCCCGCATGCTCGCGCCGGTCACCGGTTGGGAGTTCGTGAGTCTCAAGGAGTGCGGCACGTATCCGGAGCCCGTCGAGGACGCCGACGACTTCGAGGGAAACGCCCGCATCAAGGCGCAGGCCGCGCGCGACAATACGGGATTGCCTGCTCTCGCCGATGATAGTGGGCTGGTTGTCGACGCGCTCGACGGTGCCCCCGGCGTGTACTCGAGCCGCTTTGCGGGCGAGGACGCCACGGACGCCCAGAACAACGCAAAGCTGCTCGACCTCATGGCCGACGTGCCCGATGACGAGCGCACGGCGCGCTTCGTCTGCACGCTCGTGTTCGTCGATACGGACGGTTCGGAAATCGTCGCTCACGGCAGCTGCGAGGGCAAGATCGGCTACGAGGCGCGTGGCGACAATGGCTTTGGCTACGACCCGCTCTTCTACGCCGATGCCTTTGACGGCAAACTCACCACGGCCGAAGTGCCTTCCGAGCAAAAGGACGCCATCTCCCATCGCGGCGAGGCCCTTCGCGCCTTCATCCGCGAGTTCGAGAAGCATGATTAAGGGCAGCAGGGACGTTTTTTGCGATTTTGTGTAATCGCACGGGCTCAATTGCGCGTTATTTTCGGTTGTGTGTAGCAAATGAGTGCTGGCTCTCACATAATCGTCTTTTTTCTACATGCCGCTTTCTACGGTTCCACATAATCGAAAAATATCAGCTCGCAAGACGTGAGGCAGCCACTTGATCCTGGCAAAACCTCCTTGTTGCCAATTGCCGGGTTTGTTCCCACAAACGCGTGCGAGTCTGATAGACTTTGCAACTGCGCGATACGCGCCAGGCCGATGTAGCTCAGCTGGTAGAGCACCGCACTCGTAATGCGGGGGTCAAGAGTTCGAGTCTCTTCGTCGGCACCACCAAAATCCAGGGCCCGCGTTGCGGGCCTTTTTGTTCTAGGAGGTTTCCATGGCGTTCACGCTCGACGAGCTCAAGGCACACTACGCTCAGCTTCCCGAATCAGGCGGTCTCGATAGTCGTTGCGAGATGTTCGTTCCCGGCGGCCTGAACGATCAGATGGCGCTCGATTTGGCGTGTCGCCGCGGCAAGGGTGTCTACAAGCTCTCCGATCATGTTGGCCCGGCCGGTCGCGTCATCGGTGTCGATTGGCGGGAGTCCTTCATCGAGCGCGCCCGCGAGGGCGAGGAGCGCGCGGCGCAAAGAAACGGGCTTGTCGCAAGCAACATGGAGTTTGTCGTTGCCTATCCCGAGCTTATCGACCAGATTGGCATCGAAGAAGGCACGCTCGACTACGTCTACGTCAACAGCGCCCTCAATCTCTTCTACGATCCGGCGCATGTCATCAAGCTCATCGGGCGGCTGCTCAAGCCCGCCGGAAAGCTCGGGTGCCAGACGGTGCTTGCCACGACGCCGCGCGACAAGCAGGTCATGGCCCAGGCCCGCGTGTCCGGCAACGCCGTTCAGGCAGCCCCCAACCGAAAGGACTTCGCGCGTTGGCTGCACGACGCCGGCATGGACATGCCCACCTACGAGACGCTCGACGCACATCCCATCCAGCCCGGTGATGCCGCGGCCAGCTCCGGCGGCTGCGCACCTGTCATCGAAACCGACGAGGACGCGCGCTTTACGAGTTGCATCGTGAATGTCGAGAAACTTGGCGGCTTCGATTACCAGGCCTTTCTGCTCAAGGACATGAGCGACTTTCGCTAGAGATGGGTTGGGGTAGAGAAATGCCGGTTACGCATGGTGGTCTCGATGCGGATGATGACGAGAATTTCGCGAGAATCAAGGAAATGGCGACCATGGCCCTGAGCGACGGACTGAGAAGCGTCGAGGAAATCGAGCGCATGGAGGAGATCATCGCGCGCAACCTGGACGAGCACGCGCGCCTTATCCGCGAAGACGAGGCCGCGTGTTCGGAAGCGCGCGCTCATGCTGGATGATGGCACGCTTTGGGAGTATGTGACCGTGCACGACGAGTACGTGCGCATCATCGGGTGCAAGACGGATGTTGAATCGCTCGAGGTTCCCGCGGTCATCGAGGATAAGCCGGTTGCCGAGCTCGCCATCGATGCGTGCTCGTACCTGGATTCGGTACGGGAGATCATCTGCTCACCCCAAATCGAGAGAATCGGCAATTGCGCGTTTCGCTCCTGCGGCAATCTCGAGCGCCTGGTCTTGCCCCGTAACGTCGATACCTACGATTCGTCGTGGGTTCGCGGCTGTCGTGAGCTCGCGGAGCTCGTCTTGCCCGGCATGCTCACGCGCGTCACCTCGAGCATCTTCGACGAGGGCAGGCTGCGCACCCTCGTCATCGGCTTTGGCACCTATGATTTCGCGCCAGGGCTCTTCGCACAAGGGACGCTCGAGCATATCGACATCGATGACGAGAACCCCTTTATCACGACTGACGGGCAGGCCATCTTTGCGCATGAGGGCACGCACCTACGCGTTTTGGCGCTTGCCTGCGAGCGGTACGTGATTCCGGACGGCTGCCAGGTCATCGAGAAAAAGGCGTTTGCCAACCGCGCGGAGCTCTACAGGGTCGATTTGCCCGATACCGTCACCACGATCGAGGACTACGCGTTTTCCTATTCGGGGCTCGAGAGCTTCGTGTCTCCGCGTGACCTGCGCGTCATTGGCGAACGTGCGTTTTTCCGTTGTCGTAGGCTCACGCGAGTCGTTCTCGACGAGGGGCTCATCTCCATCGGGGACGATGCCTTTACCGGTACGGGTATCGAGACCCTGCGCGTGCCCGCGACGCTCGGATCGTTGGGTGATAACGTCGCCGACGATACGAAGGTGACCTTTTGCGGGGACGATGCGGGTTTCTCCATCGCACCGGGTGGCATTCTCGAGATCGATCGCGAAGGTGGTCTATACCGCAACGGCGATGATGGTAAGCGCTTCGTGCGTTTGCTTGACGACGAGGCGACGAGATACGTCGTGCGATCGGGAACGGTGGAAATCGAGCCGCACGCCTTCATGCAGCACGCGCATATCAGGGAGGTCGTGCTGCCCGAAGGTCTGCGGCGCATCGGGGATGCGGCGTTTCGCGATTGCCACGAGCTCGCCATCGCCGACTTTCCGTCGACGCTCGAGGAGGTGGGTGACGAGGCGTTCCTCGACACCTCGCTCTCGCGCGCCTTCATTCCCCGCAACCTCAGACATCTAGGAAATACCGCGCTCGTGACGCACGGTGCCCATAACGGCGACGTCGCTCCCTCGCTTACGAGTATCGGGGCTGATGAGGAAAACGAACGTTTCTATTCCGTCCCTGGGCTGCTCATCGAGCGCCATGACGAGGGCGGTTCGCATGTCGTCGTATATGCCGACGGCGTCGAGAGCGTGAGGATTCCCGATGACGTGAGCTCCATCGACCCCTACGCCTTTGGCGGTGCGCGACATCTGCGTGAGCTGTTCCTGAGTGATCGCATTCGGCACGTTGGCATGCGCGGCCTGAGCCTCGATTGCTTCGTGGAGCATTTCCACGTCGACTTGGATGAGCCCCACGAAGGTCATGCGAGCTTCGATTTCTATTTTCCGGACGCTCCGCGCAGCGCGCACGAAATCCAGCTCGCGTTCAACCTCAGCAGTTCGGTCGACCTGGCGCGCATCTTCAAGCATTACGACAGCGCGATCGTCAACATGCACGAATTCGACAAGAAGACGAGTGACGCTCGCGACGATTTCGACGTATACGGCCAGGCCAAGCTCGCGATAGAACGCCTAGCCGATCCCGTACTCATGAGCAGCACCAATAAGATCATGCTCACGCAGGTACTCACCAAGAACCTCGAGGAGGCGTGCGAGGCGATCGCACGTCACGATGACCGCGAGGCGATCGATGAACTCCTTGAATTGGAGATTCTGAACAAGGATAATCTTCTCGGTGTCATCGATCACATCGGCAAGCTTCAGGATGCGGCGATGACGGGATACCTTCTCGAAATCAAACGACGGCTGTTCCAGCACAGCGCCGTGGACTTCGACTTGTAAGGGGGCGCGGCGTGGCGCAAATTACCGACGAGAAGACAGAGCGCTTCAATCGGGCCGCGCGTCTCGCCACCGACATCATCGAGGAGTGTCGCGTCCAGCTCATGCTCAAGTTCCGCTTTCTCGATCTCGCCTTGTGGCGCATGGAGCTCGTCCCCGTGCACGCGCATTCCCGCTATCCGCTTTCGACGGATGGCAAGAACATCTACTTCGAGCCCTATAGCGTTCTGGGACGTTTCGAGGAGTCCTTCGACGAGACGGTGCGCGATTACCTGCACCTGGTTCTGCACTGCATCTTTCGTCATCCGTACAACCGTGACCATCTGCGCAATCGGGAGGCATGGTCGCTTGCCTGCGACGTCATCGTCGAAAGCGTCGCCATGGAGATGTGCGCGACGCGTTTCACGAGCGAGCAGGATGCGGATCGCGAGCAGTATCTCTCGCAGGTGAGGCAGACCGTGGGCACGCTCATGCCGGCCAAGCTCTATCACCTGTTCGACCGCATCATGAAGAACCCCGAGGGAACCAGCTACTTCAATTACTCGAAGAGCAACATCGTCGAGATGCAGGCGCTGTTCGAGCGTGATAACCACGAATCGTGGCCAGCCTTCAACGACCAGGAAGGCGAGGAGAAGCCCGGCGATATCGAGGAAATCGGCGAGGAGGACGACAACGCCGACGAGGTGGCGGATACAAGCGACCAGAGCCTGCAGTCGACGAGCGAAGCCGAGACGAGCCAATCAGATTCCGCCGAGCAGAAGATGGAGGGCTCCGATGACGGTGACGACGAGCAGGCCTCCGAGGATGACGAGGGCGAGGACGCGAGCTCGAACATCGACGGGGCGGGTCTGGACACCGCCAACGACGAGCTCGAAGGTTCGAGCAACGAGAACGACGCCGACGAGCAGGTCAATGACGAGACCGCCCACGAGGAGAAGGAGTGGGAGGAGATCAGCCGTCAGATCGAGATGAATCTCGAGACCTTCTCGAAGGAATGGGGCGACGAGGCCCGCGACCTAATCTCGAGCTTGGTCATCGCCAACCGTAAGACCTATGACTACAGCGACTTCCTGCGTCGCTTCGCAACGGTGTCCGAGGACATGCGCATTAACGATGACGAGTTCGACTACATCTTCTACACCTATGGGCTGGAACTTTACGGAAACATGCCGCTCGTCGAGCCGCTTGAGTACAAGGAGACGAAGAGCGTGCGCGACTTTGTCATCGCCATCGATACCTCCGAGTCCGTGAGCGGCAACCTTTGCAAGCGCTTCATCGAGCATACCTTCGACATCCTCATGCAATCCGAGGAATTTGGCAGCAAGGTGAACATCCACATCATCCAGTGCGACGCGCGCGTGCAGTCCGACACCAAGATCACCAGCCCCGACCAGCTCAAGGACTACCTCGCGAACTTCTACGTGCGCGGCTTTGGGGGTACGGACTTCAGGCCCGTCTTCGACTACGTGTCCGATCTGCAAGACCGAGGCGAGCTCGAGAACCTGCAGGGCCTCTTGTACTTCACGGACGGCCTGGGCTACTACCCCGAAAAGATGCCGCCATATGACGTGGCATTCGTCTTCATCGACAATGGCGAGACGCATCTCCCGAACGTGCCGCCGTGGGCCATGCGCGTCGTGATCGACGAGGACGGCATCAACCGATTCAAGAGCGCCGAGCGCGCCCATTCGTAAGAGACGGTCCCGACAGAAAGGATCCAGGCCATGAACATTGCCGACGCGAAGGAACAGATCAAGGACACCGTCGAGGCGTATCTGCTCAAGGACGATGCGGGAATGTACAAGATCAACCCCGCACGACAGCGTCCGGTTTTCCTCATCGGCGCGCCGGGTATCGGCAAAACCGCCATCATGGAGCAAATCGCGCAGGAACTCCAGATTGGCATCGTGTCATATTCCATGACGCACCACACGCGTCAGAGCGCGTTGGGCTTGCCGCGCATCGTCCACAACGACTTCGAGGGCTTCGAGTACGATTCCTCCGAATACACCATGAGCGAGATCGTCTCCTCGATCTATGACTACATGGACGAGACGGGCTTGCGCGCGGGCATCCTGTTTCTCGACGAGATCAATTGCGTTTCCGAGACGCTGTACCCTTCCATGCTCCAGTTCCTGCAGTTCAAGACCTTTGGCCGTCATCGCATTCCGCATGATTGGATCATCGTGTGCGCGGGCAATCCGCCGGAATACAACAAGTCGGTGCACGAGTTCGACATCGTCACGCTCGATCGCCTGCGCGAGATCGAGGTCGAGCCCGAGTATGCCGCCTGGAAGCGCTATGCCGCCCAGAAGGGCATCCATCCGGCTGTCACCACGTTTCTCGAGGCCAAGCCCGACTGCTTCTACCTCGTGCAGTCCAAGCCTGGCGGTGGCAAGAGCTTTGTCACCGCGCGCGGCTGGGAGGACCTTGCCGAGGCCATCGCGCTCTACGAGGAAATGGGCAAGACGATTGGCCGTGACCTCATCGGGCAGTTCCTGCGCGATGATGACATCGCCGACAGTTTCTCGGTGTACTACAACCTCTTCGACAAGTACCGCTCCGACTACCAGATCATGAACATCCTTGCCGGCGGGGCCGGGCTCGACATCATCAACCGTGCTCGCGGCGCCGAGTTCGACGAGCGCGTCGCCTTGCTGGGACTCATGCTCGATGCGGTGGCGAATTCATGTGCGCATGCCCTCGAGCAGGAAGAGGTCGTCATCGAGCTACGCGATATCCTGCGCGATGCCAAGCCGAAGTTGCTTGAGGGAGCGGCGGTGGATGATACCGTCGGGGTCGTCACTTCGGCACGCGAGCAGAGCCTGGCGCGCAAGGTCGCCTCCGGTACCGCCAAGCCCAGCTTCGAGCGCAAGGAGGGCCTCGTCATAGCCAAGCTCAAGCGCCTCATGGAACAGTGTAGGCTCGCGAACACGGTGGTGGGCGAGGCGGCCTTCGAGACCATCAGCGATGCGTATCGCGATGAGGTCAACGCGATCGATCCGCTCGTCAAGACGGCGGACACGCAGATGACCAATGCGATCAAGTTCATCGAAGAGGCCTGGGGCAATGGGCGCGAGATGCTCGTCGCGATCGCCGAGCTCACGACACGTCAGGCGACTACCCAGTTCATCGCCCACTACGGCAATGAGGAGTACTACGCGCACAACGACGAGCTCCAGGTCGACGAGCATAGGCGCAGCCTGTCCGAGCGCGTTCGCACACTCGACATCAATGCCGAGGAGGCAATGCGGCCCGGCGAGACGAAAGCCGTGGACGCGCAGACGATTGCCGAGTACTACGGTGGCAAGCAGTTCGAGTATGGCTTTGCATCCATGAGCAAGATGACCCTGCCCGATGCTGCACGGCTCAAGGGCAAGACCGTGCTCGACGTGGCGTGCAGACGCGGCAAAGGCTGTTTCAAGTTCAGCGCGAAGGTAGGCGGTACTGGTCACGTCATCGGTGTTGACTGGTCGCCGAGCTACATCGAGGAGGCCATCGTCGACTCGGAGAAAGCCTGGCGCAAGAACGGCCTCAAGGCCAACAACATGAGCTTCAAGGTCGCCTACCCCGAGGATCTCATGCAGGCCGGCATCGGCGAGTCCACGGTCGACGTCGTCTACATCAACAACGTCATGACCCTGCTCTACGACCAGAGCAAGGCGCTTGAGGAGTTTTGGCGTGTGCTCAAGCCGGGCGGTCTGCTCATCTGCGAGACGATCGTCTCGGATGTCACGCGCGATGATGCAGTAGTCGAAGCGGCTCGCAGCATCGGAAATAGCATTCAGGCGGCACGTCCCGAGGACGAGTTGCTCGCGCTGATGAAAGCGGCTGGGTTCAAGGACGTGGAGGTCATCGACTCGTATTCGGTCGAAGCCGATCGTGGCTTCACCTCGAGCACGGTTGTCGAGACCGTTCCCTCGACCGAGACGGTCCGTTTTGAGGCAATCGCCCTCAACGCCCGCAAATGAGACAATGATCGCCGGGGCGCCTTTGTCTGGTGCTTGACCTTGCCGTCTATCCTGGTTGGCTGGGGGAGATCTTTGACAGGCGTATGGCATGCGTTGCCAGGCGCAGCGCGGCACGTGTGTTGGGATCGTCGAGATCCATGCCGGATATCTGCTTGATCTTGCGCAGTTTCTCGAAAGCCGTCGTGCGCGAGCAGAACTCCGCCGCGACCGTCGGCTTCATCTGGAAATCGTTCTCTATGTAGGCATGCAGGAAGCGCACGAGCGACCCGCTGCGGGGATGGGTGTGTTCGTAGTTGCGCAGACGGCTGTAGCCTGGCGGGAACAGGGTCGTCGGCGGACATGCCTCGAGGCAGCGAAGTGCCACGTAATCCAGAAAGCGGTCATGGAAGAACGACACGGGCTCGTCCACGCCCAAAGCGCTTCCGATTTGCAGGGCACTTTTGGCTTGCTGGCCGTAGTAATACAGGTCCTGCAGCTCGCTGAAGGGGTTGCTCGCTCCGACGGGCGCATCGCGCGAGAACTTGTGAAGCTGCGTGGCGATGTCGGTTGCAGCCTCGCGATAATCGGATGAGGATCGCGTCAGGTTCATCACCACGACGAGATGCTCCTCCTGTGGCAGGTAAACCCGCGTTGGCGATGCGTCGGATGCTTCGACTTGCAGCGTGGGGAGCAACAGGCGAGCGCTCCTGTCGGGTGCCGCAACCGTCACGCAGAGGTACTCGTCAAGTAGGTCCCAGCCCCAGTCGGCGATGGTGTCCTCGAGAAGCTGCCATGACGTGATGTTGCGATGGAGCAGCAGGTCAAGTTGCTCGGCAAGCGCGTTCGGATCGGCACTTTGCGCTCCCTCGCGGTCTGCGCAGTACTGTAGCAAGGCGGTGACGCGTCGCATTGCCGCTTGGTCACCTTTTTCGGCCGCTTCGGTGAGCCGCGTGAACCCATCGGCATACCAGGCAATCGCCTCGGCGCAGCTCTTGAGCACCTCGTCGAATTTTGCCTCGTCGACATCTAGCGAGAGCACGTTGAGCATGTCACATGCTCGCATGGAGGCATCATCGGGATTGCCGATGCATAGCACGTTCGTCGCTTTCGCTGCCCGCGACGTGCAACGCGCAAGCTGGCTTGCGGGTATGGCGTATAGGGCAGACGGATCGTCTAGCATAAGCGATCCCGCGGGGGTCACGTAGCGTATGCCCCTGCTCGCATCGGCGTCGGCGATGTACACGCTCGGATCGAATTGCGCCAAGTCACTCGCCAGGATATCCATGCTCAGAAACATATCCGCCTCCCGATTGCCGCACGGCGTACCCATAGGACGGATTGCATCGCATTCATGTCATCGAGAAATTATATCCCGTGGACTATTTGCTTCTGACCAGCTGTACCAAGAGACAAGGAAACTCGTGAAAACCCGTACGCTCAGTCCGCATCTCATGGAAATTGGCCCATGCGTCCGCGCGGACCCTCGCATGCGGTACCACGCGATAGCTTCTGCCCTCCCGTCGTGCTTCGTATGCTCGGAGCATGGCGAAACTACGTCCAAATGCTTGGTCGAGAGGAGTGGGACATGGCACTGAGAAAGACAGCATCGCCGGTCGTGAAGCTGGACAGTCTCTCGGACGTGAACGACTTGGGAAAGCCCTGGCGCTTCACCGACGAGGACACGGGGCTGACCGTGACACGCAGCTGCGTGTGGTCACCACCGGGATGTCATCCGGTCGGCTGCGGACTCAAGCTCTACACCGACGAGAGCGGAAGGCTGGTCAAGGTGGAGGGCGACGAGAACCATCCCGTCACCCAGGGGCGCCTGTGCGTGCGCTGCATCGCCCTGAAGGATTACGAGTACAACAATTCCCGCATCCTGCATCCCATGAAACGCGACCGCTCCCAGCGCGGAAACGCGGATGCCTGGGAGGAGATCACGTGGGACGAGGCCCTGGACCTGATCGAGGAGCGCTACACCGAGATTACCGGCAAATACGGCAAGGAAAGCTTCGTCAACTTTGGCGGCACCGGACGCGAGGGCGGCGTGTCGTGCATGACCTACACCGCGATGGTGTGGCAGACGCCCAATGCCTGCTACACGCAGTCGGGCTACGCGTGCTACTTCCCGCGGCTGGCCGCCGGGACCATGTCGGCTGGACTCGTGTATCCCGAGATGGACTACGCCGGCTGTCTGCCCGGACGCTATGACGACCCCGAGTACCACGTTCCCGAAGCCGTGGTGCTGTGGGGCAAGGTGCCGACCGTCTCGAATCCGGATGGCGCCTTTGGGCATGCGGTCATCGACCTCATGAAGCGCGGCAGCAGGCTCATCATGGTCGACTCGCGCGTGAACTGGCTGACGACGCGCGCGGCCTATCATCTGCAGCTGCGCCCCGGTACCGATACGGCCATTGCCATGGCGATGCTCGACGTGATCATCCGCGAGGGGCTCTACGACAAGGAGTTCGTCGACAAGTGGTGCTATGGCTTCGAGCAACTTGCCGAGCGCGTCGCGACGATGCCACCCGAGCGCGCGGCCGAGATCTGCGGCGTGAAGGCGGAGGACATCATCGGCGCCGCCCGTCTGTACGCGAATGCGGAGGCCGCCACGATCCAGTGGGGGCTCGCCACCGACCAGAAGACCAACGGCATGCAGCAGGCGCAGTGCATCATCGCGCTCATGGCCATTACGGGCAACATTGACCGTCCCGGTGGTCAGATAACCACCGGAGGCGCGGTTGCCCTCGATGCGGACACCGAGGAAGACGACGAGTACATGCCCTATATGGCGCTCGACGATGACGAGTTGCGCGGCAAGATGATCGGCCTGAAGGAGTATCCGGCCTATTGCGGCATGAGTCAGAACTCGCATGCCGATCTCACCCTGCGCTGCATGGAGACCGATGACCCGTATCCGTTGCGCATCGGCGCCTTTGCGGGCAACAACCTGCTTGCGTGCACGTCCGCCGAGCCCAGGCGCTGGGAGGCGGCCATCAACCGTTCGCTCGAGTTCGTCATCGGCTTCGACTGCTTCATGACGCCTTCCATCCAGGCTGTCTGCGACATCGTGCTGCCGCTGGCCACGGTGGTCGAACGTGACAGCACGGTCGCCGCCGCATATGGCTCCGCACCCCTGTACTTCGGCACGCAGAACAAGTGCGTGGACGAAGGCGACTGCCGCGGCGATCTGGAGCTGCTCTACATCCTGGGCAAGCGCCTGAATCCCAAGCGCTTCGAGGAATTCGACAGCTACTATGATCTGCTGCAGTTCCTGCGCTTTGGCAAGAGCCGCACGTTCGAGGAGCTGCGCGAGCAGGTGTGCCTGCAGAGCAAGAACGAGTACTACAAGTACGAGAAGGGTCTCATGCGGCCGGATGGTGCTCCGGGCTTCAATACTCCCACGGGTCGCGTCGAACTCTACAACCTCGGGTTTCAGCAATTCGGGGACGATCCGCTGCCCTATTACGAGGAGCCCGACTTCAGCCCCATCAGCACGCCCGAGCTCCTGAAGGACTACCCCTTCGTGCTCACGACCGGCGCACGCACCTACGCGTTCTTCCATTCGGAGCACCGCCAGATTCCGCGCCTGCGCGAGCTGAACCCCAACCCCCTCGTGGAGATCAATCCCCAGACGGCGCAGAAGCTGGGCATCGTCGATGGGCAGTGGTGTCGCGTGTACAACCAGTTTGGCGAGGCGTACCTCAAGGCGAAGCTTACGGCGTCGGTGAAGCCCGACGTGATTCACGCGCAGCATGGCTGGTGGTTCCCGGAAGAGGACGGTAACGCGCCGCATAACTACGGCGTCTACCGTTCCAACATCAATAACCTCATCCCGAACTTCCATGTCGGCAAACTGGGCTTCGGGGCGCCGTTCAAGTGCATGCTCTGCAACATCGAGGGGACGAACGAGAACTTCGATACGGACATGCAGCTCATCCAGGACAAATTCGGGGAGTTGAGGTAACCATGGAGGCAATGGGACTGCTTATCGATTACGAGCTTTGCACGGGGTGCCAATCGTGCGAGGTATCATGCAAGGAAGAACACGATTATCCCGTCGGCAAGTGGGGCATCCGCGTCTTCGACGACGGGCCGTGGGAAATCGAGCCGGGACACTACAACTGGAACAAGATTCCGGTCCCCACGGATCTGTGCGACCTGTGCCCCGAGCGCACGGCCCGCGGACGTGAGCCCATCTGCGTGCATCACTGCCTGGCCAACGTGATGATGTACGGACCGGTATGCGAGCTTGTCAAGAAGATGGACGGCGAGAAGCGTCAGGTGCTCTTCACGCCGGTCTACAAGCCTTACGAGAAGTTGAGGGACTAAAGGGGAGGACGGGGCGTCGCGACGTGCGACGCCCCGTCGTACACGAGGAGGCAAACATGGCGTTTCCGAATACCGAGCGTTCGGGGAAGATGGCGCACGTTCGCTATCGTGGCGGCGTGCAGGGCCAGCCTCCCGAGGATGTCTGCTGGGAAGAGCCCACGACCATTCGCATGGGAGTCGGCGAGGTCATACGTGGCATCGACGAGGCGCTCTACGACATGCAAGTGGGCGAGACGCGCACCGTCGTGTTGCCTCCCGAGAAGGCGTATGGCGAGCATGACCCGGCGGGCGTACAGCGCTTCTTGCGCCGTGACTTTCCCAACGGCGACGAAATCTACGAGGGATTCGTGGGCAGCTGGGTCAATCCGGTGTCCCGGCGCAGGATTCCGGCTATATGCACGAAGACGACCGAGGATTTCATCCAAGTCGACTTCAATCATCCCTTTGCTGGCAAGACGCTCGAGTACGAGATCGAGCTACTGTCGATTACCGACGAGTGAGGCAGCCGTCTCGCAACCAGACAATAGCCGCTGGGGAACTTTTGTCTGGTCACTTCTCACCTCGTATCCGCTTTCGCGCTTCCGCCCGCTCTCACTCCTCCAGATATCGGGCGACGAGCGGGTTGTTCTTGATGACAGTTCGCAGGTTGTCGATGTACGCCGCAAGCAAGCCGTCGAGCACGCGATCCTTGTGGATGAGGTAGCCCACGGTCATGGTAATGTCGGTATCAAGCGGGATGGTCACGATGCCGTCTTGCATCTCGGGGGTGAGGATGCCCGTCGAAAGCGTGTAGCCATCGAAATCGGTGAGCAGACTCGTGAGCGTGGCGCGGTCCGAAATGCGTATCTTGCGCTTGTGCGGCACTTCCGAGAGCGGTTCCTCCGAAAAGAAGAATGAGTTGGCGACGCCCTGTTCGAACGAATAACGCGGATAGCCCTCGAGTTCGTCAAGCGTGAGTAAATCGCGGCCGGCCAGCGGATGATGCTCTCCCACGAACACGTTGACAGGCGTCTCGAAGAGCGGATGGAACACGAGCTGGGCGTCTTCGAAGGCGCTTCGAAGCACGCGGGCGTTGTGCCGATCGATGTAGAGGATACCGATGTCGGAACGGTGCGTGCGCACGTCATCGATGATCTCGCCGGTGGCCGCTTCGCGCATGATGAAGTCGTACTCCTCGTCCTCGCAACTGTCCACCGTGTCGATGAACGCGCGAACGCAAAACGCATAGTGCTGCGTGGAGACAGAGAAGCGTGCCTCATGGCTCTTGCTCGCGTAATGCTCCTCGAGCATGTTGGCCTGTTCGACGATTTGCCGCGCATAGGCGAGGAGTTCGTTTCCCTCGTTGGTGAGCGCGACGCCGCGGTTGGTGCGCGTGAAGATCCCAATGCCAAACTCGCGCTCGAGCTCCTTGACCGCAATCGAGAGATTCGATTGCGATGCGTACATGCGCTTTGCCGCAGCGCTCATGGACCCGGTCTCGGCTATTGCGATGAGATAGCGAAGTTGCTGGAGCGTCATATTTATCCTTCGATTGCATATATTACCTGGCAATCTATTTTATCAATAGCAAGGTATGGAAACTACGCATGGTCAAAGTTCTATGCAAACGTTCGAAAGAGTGGTGAAATAGCGGACGTCTATCCGAGAGCAAGACCGATACCACACGAAAGGAGCTCGGCATGGCAAAGAAGAACGTTCCATATGACCAGGAGTACTACGACAAAGAGATCGAGACCATGCCGCGCGAGCAGCTCGAGGAACTGCAGCTCGGCTACCTCAAGGACGAGCTCAAGTTCGCCTACGAGAATTGTCCCTACTACAAACGCGCCTGGAATGAGGCGGGCGTCTCGCCGGAAATCGATAGCCTCGCTGACCTACGGAAGTTCCCCTTCATCAACAAGCAGACGGAGCGTGATACGCAAGGCGTCGGCAGCTTCTTTGGCGAGCTGTGCGGCGTTCCCGAAGACGAGGTCGTCTACATGGCCACCTCCTCGGGTTCGACCGGCGTGCCCACGATGAGCCCCTTCACCCAAGGTGACTTCGAGGACTTCATGAAGGCCGAGAGCCGCCTGTGCTGGCAGGCGGGCATGCGTCCCAACGATCGCTACCTGCATGGCATGAACTTCGCGCTCTACGTCGGCGGTCCCTGCGTCATCGGCGCCCAGGAGCTCGGCGCGCTCGGCATCTGGGTTGGCGCCGTCCCGAGCGATCGCCTGCTGTGGGCCATGAAGCAATACCAGCCCACCTTCTTCTGGTCCTCACCCTCCTACGCATGGCAGCTCGGCCAGAAGGCCTTCGAGAAGGGCTACGACCCCAAGACGGACTTCGCCTCGCTCAAGCACATCATCATCTCGGGCGAGCCGGGTGGCTCCATCGAGTCGACGCGCAAGGCCATCGAGGAGATCTGGGACGCGAGCGTCTACGACTTCTTCGGCCTGTCCGACATCTACGGCGCCTGCGCTGCCATGTGCGATGCCAAGGATGGTCTGCACATCATCGAGGACCAGATCCTCGTCGAGGTCGTCGACCCGGTGACGGGCGAGGTACTTCCCGATGGCGAACGCGGCGAGATCGTCTATACGACGCTCAAGAAACGGGCACGCCCGATGATTCGCTTCCGCAGTGGTGACATCGGTCACGTCAATCGCGAGACCTGTGAGTGCGGACGCACGATGACCCGCATCTACATCCAGGGCCGCAAGGACGAGATGTTCATCGTGAGTGCCGTCAACGTCTTTCCGAGCGACATCGAGTACATCGTGCGCAACGACAAGGGGCTGTCGGGCGAGTACCTCATCCGCGTGTACGACGAGAACTATACGACACGCTACGAGGTATCCGTCGAGCGCGTCTTCGGCTCCGATGAGCCGTATGATGAGATCGCGAAACGCGTCGAAAACGAGCTCAAGACCCATACGGGCGTGCGCCCGGCCAAGGTGCTCGTGTTCGATACCGACAAGCTTGGCACGTCAAGCGAGCACAAGGCCAAGCGCTTCATCGACGAGCGCAATCAGAACGCATAGGAAGGCAAGGGAGATATCATGACCAAGAAATTCGCAGTATCGGGACAGCATTATCTGTTCGACGTCCAGTCCTTTGCCGCCGTCGTGCTCTCGTTGGGTGGGGACGCCTACGAGTATGCCCTGCGTGACCGCACCACCAAGCGCGTCATCGAGGATGTCGCCAACGGCGACAGCGAAATCGGCGTGCTTGTCGAGACCACGCGCTCAAAGGACGGCCTCGAAGAGGCCTTCGCGGAGGCGGGCGTTGAGTTCGTCGAGCTCATCGAGTCGACTCCACGAGTGGCGCTGCCCAAGAGCCATCCGTTCGTCAACGCCGAATCGCTCACGCTCGATCAGCTCGAGGACTTTCCGTATATCTATTTCGAGCAGGAGGAGGGAGCGCCGGCGTATTTTGCCGAGGAGGCTCTCGCCGACGAGGCACGTCACAAGAGCATCGCCTGCACGGACCGCGCGTCGCTTTCCGAGCTCATCGTCGCACTCAACGGCTATACGGTGACGAGCGGCATCCTCGTGGGCATCTCCGATGGGTCATCGCTTGCCACGGTGCGCCTCGACACCGACGTGACGCTGCACCTGGGCTACATCGTCAAGAAGGGTGTGGAGCTTTCCGAGGCCGGTAAGAAGTTCGTCGAGAAGCTCGAGGGCAATCTCAGGAAGTACGCGAAGTTCTAGGAAGCCGGTTCGAGATTGGCAGTTGCTGTGGAAGGGGCGGTTCAGGCAGATTGCCCCTTCTTGCTGTCGACAGGCGCTGCGGGTTTTGCCTATCACCAGAAGGGGCCGAGGATTCGACGGCGTGCAGACGTGCCGGGTGTGTCAGGGGGTCAGACCCCTTGACACATTGTCTGGTCCTTCCCGGCGGGTGGCTTTCCTGACTCTGGCATACCGGTCTCTTTCGCATGCCTGTCGGCAGACAATGCGGTACCATGGGAAGCTACCATTATCACCGGCGAATGAGGCTGCCATGGACGACCAATTCGACAATCGCGAACTAATCATCGAGTACCTCGAATCGGGGTGCAAGGGCGGTGACATGGGCTATATCGGCGTCGAGATCGAGCAGTTCGTGCTCGACGAAGACGGTGACCGCGTGCCCTACATCGAGAAGCACGGTCGTCTGGGCGTGCGTGATATCCTCGAGCAGCTGAGCCCCTATTATTCCGAGGTCGTGCGCAACGAGGAGGGTGACATCCTGTCGCTGTTCCGCCTCGATTCCAACGTCACCATCGAGCCCGCGGCGCAACTCGAGCTCTCCATCTCGCCCATGCTCTCGCTGGCTGATGTCGAGCACGAGTACGATAACTTCGCGCTGCGCATGAAGCAGATTCTCAAGCCCTATGACTACAAGCTCGTGCCGTTGGGATACGATCCCAAGAACCACGCGGCCGACCTCCCCATCATTCCCAAGCCGCGCTATCGCTTCATGGACGAGTACTTCTCCAAGCTGCCCGGCATGCATGCCGAACGCATGATGCGCGCGACCACCTCGATGCAGGTTTCCATCGACTTTGCCAGCGAGGCGGATGCCGTGCGCAAGCTGCGCATTGCCACTCTGCTTGGCCCCGTTTTCTCGTACCTGCTCGATAACGTGCCCGTTTTCGAGGGGGAGCCAAACTCCACGCTGCTTCGTCGCATGAAGGTGTGGCGCGAGGTCGATCCCGCACGCTGCGGCGCCATTCCGGGTCTTTTTGACGAGGGGTTCGGTTTCGCGGCTTATGCTGACTGGCTCCTGTCCACGCCGCCCATCTTCATTACGCGTCCCGATGCGCATCCCACCGGTTCGATGACCGCGGCCGAAGCATATGCCGACGCGCCCATGGACAAGGCGGATATCGAGCATCTCATGAGCATGGTGTGGCCCGACGTGCGCCTCAAGCGCTACGTCGAGATCCGACAGGGCGATTCGGTGCCCTTTGACGTCGCGCTCGGCTATGCCGCGCTCATCAAGGGCCTTTTCTATGGCGAGACCAATCTCGAGATCATCGAGCACGCGCTCGGAGTGGGCGAGGACGGTATCTGGCCTTACACCGAGCAAAGCGTGGAGGACGCCATCGACGCCGTCATTGCCGATGAGCTCGATGCCGTGCTCTACGGTCGTACGCTCGAGAGTTGGATCAGCCTGCTCTTCCAGATTGCCCCCGACGGCCTGGGCGTCGAGGAGGACTACCTCGAGCCGCTCATGGACTTCAAGGGAATCTGACATGGCAGGGACGTTCACTGATCAGGTTCGCATACAGGTCAAGTCCGGTAATGGCGGCGCAGGCTGCACGTCGTTTCGCCGCGAAGCGCATGTTCCCAAGGGCGGTCCGGACGGCGGCGACGGCGGGCGTGGTGGTGACATCGTCATCGTCGCGGACGCGACCGTCTCCACGCTCATCGACTATCGCTACAAGCATCACTTCAAGGCGCAGAAGGGCACCCACGGCCAGGGAAAGCGCATGCACGGCGCAAACGGCGAGGATCTCATCCTGCGCGTTCCCGTGGGCACGATCGTGCGGCTGCTCGACGAGGACTTGCAGCCCTGCGAGGAAATCGCAGACCTCACACATAACGGCGAACGCGTCATCGTCGCCAAAGGTGGGCGCGGGGGACGTGGTAACACCCATTTCGTGACACCGACCAGGCGCGCCCCGTCGTTTTCGGAGCTAGGCGAGCCGACAGACCCGTTCTGGATCGAACTCGAGATGAAGCTCATGGCCGACGCCGCGCTCGTGGGCATGCCGTCCGTGGGCAAGAGCTCGCTCATCGCCTGCATGTCGGCCGCGCGCCCCAAGATCGCCGACTATCCCTTTACCACGCTCACGCCCAACCTCGGCATGGTGCGTTACGGAGACCTGAGCTTCACGGTTGCCGACGTACCCGGTCTCATCGAGGGGGCGGCCGAGGGCAAGGGGCTGGGCCACGAGTTCCTGCGCCACGTCGAGCGCACGGCGCTCATCTTGCATGTCGTCGATCTGACGGGTGGTTTCGAGGGGCGCGATCCCGTGGAGGACTACGAGATCATCAAGCGCGAGCTGGCGCTCTACGCGCCCGAGCTCGCCGACCGTCCCGTCATCGTCGTGGGCAACAAGGTTGACGTTCCCGGCACCGAGGAGAATCTCGAACGACTGCGCGCTCACGTGCGTGCGGAGAGCGAGGAGCTTTCCGAGCGGTTGCTCGACGACGGCATAGACATTCCCAATCCCATCCCGTTCTTCGCGGTGAGCGCCGTGACCCACGAGGGCGTAGATTCGCTCATCGCGGCGACGGCGACCGAGGTCCATCGTCTGCGCGAACAGGCGGCCGAGGACCCGGTGCCCGAGTACGACCAGATATGGGAGCACAGGCGCCTCGAGCGCGACCGTGCCATCGAGGTCGAGGAAGAGGAACCGCATGCCTGGCGCGTGCGTGGCAAGGGCATCGAGCGCATGGTCGTCCAGACCGAGTGGGACAACGACGAGGCCGTCGCCTTCCTGCAGCGCCGCATGGAACGCGCGGGCGTCGAGCGTGCCCTGACCGCGGCCGGTGCCGTCGCCAGCGACGAGGTGCGCATCATGGACGTCGCCTTCGAGTTCGAGCCCGCTGGCTGGGGTGACGAAGAGTACGACAACATCATCGACCGGGAGGGCTAGACGATGAGACGCGTTGTTATCAAGATCGGTTCGTCCACCCTCGTCAGGGACGGGAAGGTCGATGCCGTCTTCGTGGGGCACCTCGCCGCCGAGTGCGCCAATCTCATGCACGACGAGGACGTCCAGCCCATCATCGTGTCTTCCGGCTCCATCGCCCTTGGCCTCGAGGTGCTCGGCATGCACGGGGACCGTCCCGATGACATGCCCACGTTGCAGGCGGCGGCCTCGATAGGCCAGGTGGGACTCATTCGCCAGTACACCGATACCTTCGCGTGCTTTGGCGTGACGGTGGGACAGATCCTCATGACGCGCGCGACTACTGGCCAGCGTGAGTCGTATCTGCATGCGCGCGACACGATCGAGCGCTTGCTCGAGCTGGGCGTGGTTCCCATCATCAATGAGAATGACACGGTTGCCGTCGAGGAGATTCGCTTCGGCGATAACGATACGCTCGCGGCCATGGTTGCGACCTCGATTCATGCCGACCTCGTGGTTTTGCTGAGCGATATCGATGGCCTGTACACGGCCGATCCGCGCAAGAACGAAGACGCGGAGTTACTCGACACCGTGAGCAAGATGAGCGAGGAAATCGAGAACGGCGCCGGCGGCGTGGGCAGTCGCAGTGGCTCGGGTGGCATGATCACCAAGATCGCGGCGGCGCGCGTGCTCATGGCCGCCGGTATTCCTATGGTCATCTGCGAGGGTCGTCGACGCGGTGCCGTCACGGATGCCGTGCATGGCCGCCGGGTGGGCACGACCTTCTTCGACGAGAGCTCGAACGGCCTTGCGGCACGCAAGTCCTGGATTGCGCTTGGCGGCAAGGTCAAGGGATGCGTTTCCTGTGACGACGGCGCAGTCGACGCGCTTCTGAATCACGGCGGGTCGCTGCTTCCCGTGGGCATCGTTGCGATCGAGGGCACGTTCAAGGCGGGGGACCCGGTCGACGTCGTCGATTTGCAGGGGCGTATCATCGGACGTGGCCTGGCCGGATACTCGACCATGGAGCTCGCCCGTCTTCTGGGCGAACATGGTGCCCGCGAGTTCATCAACCGCGACGAGCTTGTCATCTTCTAGATGAGACAGTTGCTCAGAGCAACTGTCTCATTGTTTTCCGCACATCCGAAACGGGCTTCCTCCGGTATACTTATGTCGTTATGTAACCTTTCAGGGAAGGTGAATCTGGAATGTCTCTCAAAATCGGCATCAATGGCTTTGGCCGCATCGGTCGTCTGGTCTTTCGCCTCGCGGAGCTCGATCCGGACGTCGAAGTCGTCGCCATCAACAACCCGAGTGACCTCGAGTGCGCGGCGTATCTGACCAAGTACGATTCCAGCCAGGGCCGTGTCTTCGAGGAGTGCTATGCCAAGGAGGGTGCGCTCGTCGTCGAGGGCCACGAGATCAAGGCGTTCCAGACGCGTGAGCCAAAGGAGCTCGACTGGGCTTCCGTCGGTGCAGAAGTCGTCATCGAGTCCACGGGTCGTCTCAAGACGGGCGAAGCCTGTCAGGTGCACCTCGATAACGGCGCCAAGAAGGTCGTCATCTCCGCTCCGGGTACGGACGTGGACGCCACCATCGTCATGGGCGTCAACCAGGATGTCTATGACCCGGCAACGATGAACATCGTCTCCAATGCGTCGTGCACCACCAACTGTCTTGCTCCGTTTGCCAAGGTCCTCAATGATTCCTTTGGCATCAAGCGTGGCCTGATGAACACCATTCACGCATACACCAACGACCAGAAGATCCTCGACGTGCATCACAAGGACTTCCGCCGTTCGCGCGCCGCCGCGCTTTCCATGATTCCCACCTCCACGGGTGCTGCCAAGGCCGTCGGCCTGGTGCTTCCCAGCCTGCAAGGCAAGCTCGACGGTTTCGCGACGCGCGTCCCCACCCCGACGGGTTCGATGGTCGATCTCACGGCCGAGCTCGAGCGCGATGTGACCGTCGACGAGATTAACGCCGCCATGAAGGCCGCAGCAGAAGGCCCCATGAAGGGCATCCTGGAGTACTGCGTCGACCCCATTGTCAGCTGCGATATCATCGGCGACCTGCATTCCTCGATCTTCGACTCCAAGCTCACCAAGGTGCTTGGCGGCGAGGGCAACTTCGTGAAGTGCATTTCCTGGTACGACAACGAGATGGGCTACTCCGCACGTTGCATTGATCTTGCCAAGTTCTTGGTGGCGTAAGTGCCATAATCGATTGCGATAAGGAATGAGACAGTTGCTCAGGGTAACTGTCTCATTCCTTTGTTAGACAATGATGATGACCGGAAAGCTGATCATAGTGCCCACGCCACTGGGCAACCTGGGCGATATGACCGCCCGTGCGCTCGAGGCGCTCGAGCAGGCCGATGTCGTCTGCGCCGAGGACACGCGCGTGACCGGCAAACTGTTGGCGCACTTCGGCATCGAGAACCGGCTCGAGCGCTGTGACGAGAACGTCATCGCCGCTAAGTCTCCTGCTCTCGTCTCCCGCATGCTTGACGGTGAGGAAGTGGCGTTTTGCTCGGATGCGGGCATGCCGGGCATCAGCGATCCGGGCTGCGTGCTTGTCGACGCCGCGCGTGAGGCGGGCGTGCCGGTGGATGTCTTGCCGGGGCCGTCGGCCGTGACGACCGCACTTGTTGCCTCGGGGTTCAAGTACAACGCCTTCTACTTCGGAGGCTTTTTGCCACGTAAGGAGGCCGAGCGCACCGCGCTTCTCGAATCGCTGGCAAACCTCGATGCTGCGCTGGTCTTCTACGAGTCTCCGCATCGTGTCACCGCATCAGCCGCGTTCATCGCGCAGGCCTATGGCGCCCGTCCGGTTGCGCTGTGCCGCGAGCTCACCAAGCTGCACGAGGAGGTTCTGCGCCTGCCCGCAGACGGGCTTGCCGCAAACCTCGCCGCCCGCGATGCCATCAAGGGCGAGATCGCCCTAGTTATCGCACCACCGGATGTCCGAGCGCAGCGGGTAGCATCGCTCGATGATCCCGCCTTGCGCGAACGTATCGTTGCTGAGCTGGCCGCCGGCACACCCAAGTCCGCGCTTGCCAAGCAACTCGCTCGCGAACTCGGCCTTCCCAAAAACAAGCTCTACGACCTCATTCTTTCTTTTCCAGAGTGATAATGATTGTCTGCTTGAAAAAGAGCGTATTCCTCATAAAACTGCCGGGGGATAAGCCCCCGGCGCTTGGAGGTAGCCTATTCAGCCACCGATTACTTTATAGCATGGGTGGCCTTTTCTATCAATATAGCTGGAATATAGCTGGCATGAGGGTGCCTTGGGTATTCTTAAACACCCCGCTTGCGCTTTCTGCTGATATTTGATGTCAGCTGCTCACGTCGGTTTATCGTCAATTACAGCGTATAATTTCGAGTCGTCAACACCCTTTTGAATCATCAGAAGCATGCAATAGCATACTTTTGTGTAGAACAGGCCGTTACGCGGGGAGAGCCATGCAGGCCAGCAACATCGATTACGCATTCAGCAAAACGCGAATAAACGAAGAGTTCTTCGAGGACGTCGTGGTTGAACATCTACGGAATAAGCTTGGCTATACATATCTTCATGGCCCAGACGTTCGTAGAACCAGTGATAAATATGATGACGTTTTTCTTCCGGATGTCCTGCCACGGGCACTTTCTCGCATCAACATGGGTGTACCAGAGGCCGCGATTCAAGAAGCCATACTGAAGATATCAAATATTGAAGGCGATTCGCTTCAGCATAGAAACGAAACCTTCACAGACTATCTTCAGAATGGCGTTGAGGTTCGCTATTTTGATGGCAAAGAAGAACGTGACGACATCATCTATCTCATTGATTACAGCGATCCTGAGAACAACGACTTCCACGTAGTAAATCAGTGGACATACGTCGAATATTCGGAAAAGCGTCCGGATATCATTGCGTTCGTCAACGGAATGCCTCTTGTCATATTCGAACTCAAGAGCCCATCGCGCGAAGAGACGGATGCTTCCGAGGCATACCTGCAGCTTCGCAACTACATGCAGCACATTCCGGGCCTTTTTGTGCCCAACGCCTTCTGCGTGATGAGTGATATGGCAGAGACGAGAGTGGGCACGATTACCGCCGACGAAGACCGCTTCGTCGCTTGGAAATCTGTTGACGGAGATTATTCCGAAACCGCATTGGCTACATGGAAAACCATGCTCGATGGCATGATGCCGAAATACCGCCTTTTGGATATTGTCAAAAACTTCATCTGCTTTAGCAATACTTCGAGGCAGACAATCAAAATCCTCGCTGCCTATCATCAGTATTTCGCCGTGAAGAAGGCGGCTTTGAGAACCGAAGAGGCCGTCGAGGGTGATGGCAAAATTGGCGTTTTCTGGCATACGCAGGGGAGTGGCAAGTCACTTTCCATGGTCTTTCTTGCGCATTTGCTTCAGGAGCGACTTGATAGCCCGACAATTGTCGTCATCACAGACAGAAATGACCTTGACGACCAACTATATGGTCAATTCTCCCGATGCAGTCAATTCTTGCGCCAGCAACCTGTCCAAGCTGCGAGTCGTGCGAATCTGAAAGAACTGCTCGTGGGTCGCGAAGCAAATGGCATTATCTTCACTACCATGCAGAAGTTCACCGATGGCGATGAGGCGCTTTGCGATAGGTCAAACGTGGTTGTCATGATTGACGAGGCCCATCGCGGGCAGTACGGGCTGACAGAGCGCATGGACGCCGAAGGAAACATCATCGTGGGGGCGGCGAGAATCGTGCGAAAGGCGCTTCCCAACGCTTCCTATATTGGTTTTACAGGCACGCCTATCTCGACAGAAGACAAGAACACTCGTGAGATATTCGGTGACTACATCGATGTGTACGACATGACACAGTCCGTCGAGGACAATTCCACCAAGCCAGTGTTTTATGAAAGCCGCGTTGTCGCTCTAAGTCTCAACGAGGATGCGCTCAAACAGCTCGACAACGCTTATAACGAGTTCACCGCCGAGGCAGACGAGGTGAGCGTCGAGAAGGCAAAGCGCGACCATGTCGGATTGGATGCGTTGTTCGACACGCCGGAGACCATCGAATCTCTTTGTAAGGACATCGTTGAGCATTATGAGAACAATCGCGAGGACATCCTAGCTGGTAAGGCACTCATCGTCGCCTATAGCCGTCCCATTGCCATGAAGATCTATCATCAAATTCTCGCCTTACGACCCGATTGGGAAGAGAAGATCGGCGTCGTGATGACGATGTCCAACCAAGACCCCGAGGAATGGTTCGAAGTCTGTGGCGGGACAACTCACAAGAAAGAAATGGAGCGAAAGTTCAAGACCGACGATGATTCCCTGAAGATTGCCATCGTCGTCGATATGTGGCTTACCGGATTTGACGTGCCAAGCCTTTCCACGATGTACGTGTTCAAACCCATGTCCGGACACAACCTCATGCAAGCTATTGCGCGCGTTAATCGTGTGTGCAAGGGCAAGGAGGGTGGTCTTGTCGTCGACTACATTGGCATTGCCAACGCACTCAAACGAGCGATGAAGGACTACACGAATCGAGATCAGACCAATTACGGTGATACGGACATCGCTCTTACAGCCCTTCCGAAGTTCCAAGAGAAGCTTCGCGTTTGCCGGGATCTTCTGTTTGGCTTCAAGTACGAAAAACAAATTTTCAGCGGAAGTAAATCAGATCTTGCGATGGCAATTGCCGATGGTACCGACTGGCTACTCAATCCAAAGCGTGAGTACGATAAGGAAGACTTCATCAGGCAGTGCCAGCTTATGAATCAGGCCCTGAGCCTCTGCAAAAGCCTCGTAGATGAGAAAGATCAGCATGAAGCCGCCTTCTTCTCTGTTCTGCGCGTACAGATTCTGCGTATCGAGGGCCGAAATGGCAGCGGTGGCAAGGGCATGAGCTACGCGGAGTTCAACAAGCGCGTCACTGAGATAATGAACCAAACGGTTAAAGCCGAGGGTGTCATTAATCTTTTCGATAAAGACAAAGTCGAGATATCGCTTTTCGATGAGGCGTTTCTACGCGAAATCGCAAACATGAAACAGAAGAACGTCGCTCTCGAAAGCCTGAAGCGTCTTATCAAGGAGCAGGTGAAAACGTATCAACGCACGAGCGTCGTCAAGTCGGAGAAATTCAGTGACATGCTCCAAAAAACACTCAACGCCTATCTAAACGGGATGCTCACCAATGCCGAAGTCATAGAAGAGCTTCTGAAGATGGCACGCGAGATGATGCAGGATCGATTCGACGCCAAGGCGCTGGGACTTACCGATGAGGAGATGGCATTCTATGATGCCATCACCAAACCACAGGCCGTCAAGGATTTCTACGACAACGATCAGCTCGTCGCGATAAGCCGCGAGTTAACGGATACGTTGCAGAGAAGCGCGACGATAGACTGGCAGAAGAAGGAGAGTGCGAGAGCGGGCATGAGGCGTGCTATCAAGAGGCTGCTGAAAAAGTACAAGTACCCACCTGAGGAAGCGGCAGGCGCCCTCGAGACCGTCATGGCCCAGTGCGAGCTTTGGGCTGATAACAAGATTCACGAGTAAGGACGAGCATGGCAAAGAAGAGCGAGAATACCGCGGAGATAGGTTTCGAGGAGCAAATTTGGAAGGCGGCCGACAAGCTTCGCGGCAACCTAGATGCTTCGGAGTACAAAAGCGTTATCTTGGGTCTAATCTTCCTGAAATACATTTCCGACAAGTTTGACGAACGCTATCAGGAGCTTGTCGACGAGGGCGATGGTTTTGAGGAAGACAGAGATGAATACAGCTATAGAAACATTTTCTATGTCCCCGCAAGCGCTCGCTGGTCTGAAATAGCCGCAGCTGCGCATGAGCCGGAGATTGGCAAAGTCATCGACGAGGCCATGCGTCAAATCGAAGCCGAAAATCCGAAGCTCAAGAATATCCTTCCCAAGAACTTTGCCCGGCAAGAACTGGATAAGCGCCGCCTTGGCGATGTGGTGGACCTTTTCACCAATGTTCAAATGGCCGAGAAAGGCGATACGAGGGATATTCTTGGTCGAACTTATGAGTACTGCCTGAGCAAGTTTGCCGAAGCCGAGGGAAAGAACGCTGGCGAATTCTACACGCCGGCGTGTATCGTGAAGACGCTCGTCGAGATTATCGAGCCCTATCACGGGCGCGTATACGACCCTTGCTGTGGAAGTGGCGGGATGTTCGTGCAGTCGGCCGAGTTCGTCAAGCGTCACCAAGGCAACATTGACGATCTGTCTATTTATGGCCAGGAAAGCAATCCGACTACCTGGAAAATGGCGATGATGAACCTTGCCATCAGGGGTGTCGATGCGAATCTTGGACCGGCAAATAAAGATACGTTCTTTGATGATGTCCACAAGTTCGAGGATTTCGATTTTATCCTGGCTAATCCGCCGTTCAATTTGAAGGATTGGGGAGGCAAGGAGCTTGAGAATGACCCCAGGTGGGAATTTGGAACTCCGCCTGCGGGAAACGCGAACTTCGCATGGGTTCAGCACATGATTCACCATCTTGCGCAAGGTGGCCGCATGGGAATGGTGCTTGCCAATGGCTCATTATCGAGTCAATCGGGCGGTGAAGGTGACATCAGAAAAGCCATCGTCGATGCCGATTTGGTTGAGGGCATCGTAGCCATGCCTGACAAGCTTTTCTACAGCACGGGCATTCCCGTTAGTCTCTGGATCATTTCGAAGGGAAAGTCTCGACCAGGAGAGACGCTTTTCATCGATGCTCGCGAGATGGGCACGATGGTGAGCCGTAGGTTGCGTGAGTTTACCGATGAGGATATCGCGAGAGTCGCCAGAGCATTCGACGCTTTCAGAGAGGGTAAGCTTGAAGAAGAAAAGGGCTTCAGTGCGATAGCCACCATTGATGATATCGCTAAACAGGACTATATCCTTACCCCCGGCCGTTATGTAGGTATCGCCGATGTCGAGGATGACGGCGAGCCTTTCGAGGAGAAGATGGCGCGAATTACTGGTGAGCTGTCGAAATGCTTTGAGGAATCCAATCGCCTGCAGGAACAGATTAAGAAGAACCTGGAGGCGATTGGGTATGGGATATAAGCCGGTTCTTATTTCTGATATCGCTAGCATTAATGCCCGCCAGTATTCTAATAAGGAACAATGGCCTATTATTCGGTATCTCGATACTGGGAATGTTACAAAAGGTAAGATTGGAGCCCCCCAGGTCCTAGATACTTCGGCAGATAAAGTACCAAGTAGGGCTCGACGAAAGGTCAAAAACGCAAGCATAGTCTTTTCTATGGTGCGCCCTAACCAAGAGCATCATGCGCTACTTGATTATCCACCAGATGACATGCTTGTCTCTACTGGATTCAGTGTTATCGACGCCGATAAATCTAAAGTTGTGCCTGACTATCTTTACTATGCTTTAACAACAAAAGAAGCCACGGAGCATTTCCAAGCACTCGCGGAACAAAGCGTCTCTACATATCCAACACTGGGAATTGATGATTTGGCTTCTTTCAAGATTGAGCTGCCGAACATTGACGTGCAAAGGCGTGTTTCATTTTTCCTGAGGATGCTTGATAAAAAAATAGCCTCTAACGAACAGATAAATGATTATTTAGCTGAACTTGCGGATTTCTATTTCAAAGAGATGTTTAATTCGCTGGAAGCTAACGCACAGCTTTCTGATATCACTGAAGTTACTATGGGGCAATCTCCCGTTGGTACCTCTTATAACGAAGAAGGCAAAGGCGTAGTGTTTTATCAAGGGCGCGGAGAGTTTGGATGGCGCTACCCAACGCAACGTCTTTTTACCACAGAGCCAAAACGTATGGCCTTAAAAGGCGATGTTCTCATGAGTGTTCGTGCACCAGTAGGTGATTTGAACGTCGCATTTGAAGATTGTTGCATTGGCCGTGGTTTGGCAGCAATTCATAGTGATCATAGGTCTTATGTTCTATATCTCATGCGTTCGCTTAAAACACAGCTCGATGCCTTCAATGGCGAAGGAACAGTTTTTGGATCGATTAACGGTAAGGCACTCAAGGCATTTCCAATAGCATTACCTACAATAACCGCCATCAATGAATTTGAAAGCTTTGCTAAACCGATTGATAAATCCATCAGATATAACGTACAGGAGAACAGGGAGCTTGAGAAGCTCCGAGATTCGTTACTCCCCAAGCTCATGTCTGGCGAAATCGACGTCTCGAGAGTCGACATCACGCAGCTAAATAATCATTTATCTGATTGTTAATGTTGATTCTTGATTCGATTGAATCGAGCAACGCGACAGTCTTCTTCTGTGTCTCCATTTCGGGGACGCTAAGCTGAATCTCGTTGAGAACATCAGCGGAGAGGCTCGGTACAGCTGTACCTATGTTGAGGCTTGCAAGGTCTTCGGTTTTAAGCAAGTAATACAGGTATTTCGGGATGATCTTTTTATCGTCTATTTCTGTCCAAAAGAGGGTGTCGACTGTCCAGAAAGGTCCATCAGTGTAAAAGAGGTTTCCCAGGGTGCCCTTACGGGGGATGAGGACTGACGGTCCCTGCGAGATGGGTTTCTCGACGTATCGCATTATGCCGCCAGAGCCGTATACGGGATAGGGGCCGTCAACGAGCTTCTTGTGGTCTTTGCCATACCTGATATTGCACAAATCAGATAGCTTCAAAGATGTCATTCCAAATACCTTCTGTGCGAAGCCTTCACGTTGTTCTGGCTCACCATCGCATAATGCATGGTCGTGTCTATTCTCGCATGACCGAGGAGCTTTTGCACTTGCTCGACAGGCATTCCCTTGTCTATTGCGTTTGTTGCAAGCGTCCGCCGGAATTTGTGAGGGTGAACGCGCTGGGGGAGCAGTCTTCTCCCCAGTTGCCTCAAGCGCAGTTCGATTCCGCTAATGCTCAGACGCTCGCGCCTTCCATTCAAACTTACGAAGAGGGCAGGATTATCATCAGTTCGGGAGGCGAGATAGTTCTTCAAATGCAGTTTTGTTCGCGCGTCGAAGTAGACCGGACGTTGCTTATTTCCCTTTCCAAGAACCAGACATTCTCGTTCGTGTAAATCGAGATCTGCCCTGTCGAGGCGAACGAGCTCGCCGACGCGCATTCCTGTAGAGGCGAGCATGTCGATAATGGCGAGGTCGCGTTCGCACCTACATCCATCACGCAGCGCCTCTAGGTCTTCATCGCTTAATGTCTCTTTGACAAGAGCAGGCGTTTTTACATGATGAATACGCCGGGCAGGGCTTTTCACGATGTAATCCTCATCTTCGAGCCACGAAAAGAAGCTCGAGAAAATGCGTCGAATATTATCGATGGTGACCTTGTTTGCCCCACGCTCAGCTTCGTAATCACTAAGATATTTACGAAGGTCATCGGTGGTTAGCTGCGTGTAGGGCTTTTCAATTGCAGCACTCATTTTGTTGATCGTGCTTTCGTAGTATGCCAGTGTTTTTGATGAGCATCCCTCAACTTCTTTAGCAGTGAGGAAAAGAGTAAGTAAATCATTATCATCATTGCATACAGTTTGCATGCCCTGCACGGCTTTGAGCTCTGCTTTTAGAGTTTTGAGTTGTCTGCATGAAAGCGTCTTGCTCATGCGTCGCAAAATGTCCTCAATTACCAAATCTGTCATTTCCGCTCCCTTCGTTCTTCAAAATCGGAATTAATATGACGATTTGGTCTGATTGATGATAGGCGGGGGCATCACCGTCTTTGTAAATTGGACAAATATAAAGAGAATCAGCTAAATGATTATTTAGATGAGGGGCTCGATGCCTTGTTCAAACAGGAGGTTCTTGAATCCATAGATAACACATGGAGCCAGGTCAGTCTTCTTGATATTGCAAACTATAAGAACGGTTTAGCTATGCAGAAATTCAGGCCGGAAGGAAATGATTTCGGACTGCCAGTTTTAAAAATTAAGGAACTCGGGCAAGGGCGATGTGCGGCAGATGCGGAAAGATGCAGAAGCGATATTGACGAATCAGTCCGGGTTTACGATGGAGATCTTATTTTTTCTTGGTCCGGGACACTCTTGCTTGACTTTTGGGCTGGCGGAAATGCCGGGCTGAATCAGCATCTGTTCAAGGTGACCTCAGAGAAATTCGCCCCTTGGTTTTATTACCTTTGGACCAACTACCATATGCGAAAGTTCATTGCTCTCGCAAAGGATCGGGCAACAACCATGGGCCACATTAAGCGCTCGGCCTTAGCGGAGTCTGAAGTATATATCCCAAGCGAGAGTAGAATGAATGAGCTAAGAGAATTGTTTGATCCTTTAGTTAAGGAGGTAATTTCGCTCAAGATTGAATCACGCGAATTATCGGAATTGCGCGATGCGCTACTTCCGAAACTCATATCCGGTGGAATTGATGTGAGCGAAATTGAGGAGCTTGGTTGACCGATTTAAGTAGCATAGATTTGCATAGCGGTATATTGCCGTCTCACATGAAAGTCGATATCTGGGAGGAATATGCTCGACATGTTTTGTCATGGCTCGAGCCATCTATTTATTCATCTTTGGTTTTATCTGACAGGCCCGATTTAATTGATACTTCTAATAGCCTGGGCGTTGAAGTCACTTGGTCGATACCCGAGGAAAGCAAGGAAATCGACGCTTTGTATATGCGATATTGCATTGAGAGAGAACCTGCGAAGCGAAATCATATCGAAGAAAGATTATCTCAGCTCAACGCAAGCGTGAATGAGTATGCGTGCTTTCATCCAACGAGGCATGATGACCTCACATTAATGCAAGACAGTTATGAAAGGAAGCTCCGGCTGCTCAATGAAAGCGGATATAAAGTATTCAATCATAACCACTTATTCATGCTGTCTGACATCTGCGCAAGCAAAACGATGCTTCAAGATGCTCTGTTAAAGCTTGAACAAACTGCAGGCAACTATGCGGTTTCTTTCGAGCGGGTGGTAGTTGCCGTTCCAGGATATGTCTACACATTCAGCCTTTTTGACAATAAATACCACGTCATCAATTTGAGTAGCAGCAAACAATATGAGCTGGCAATGGCGGCGCGGCAGTGCGTGCTTGATGCAGAGCGAACTCACGCAGCTAAATAATCATTTAGCTGAGAGCCCATAAATGATTATGCTGCTCTTTGACACATGCGCTGCATCACTCATCAAACAAATCCGAATGCGTACCAGTTCTGGAAGCGGTGAGAATCAGCTTCTTCCCATCAATCGCATAGACGAGCAACCAATCTGGTTTAATGTGACATTCACGAAAGCCTATATAACCGCCTGCGAGTGCGTGATCATGGTTGCGTTCGTCAAGCTGCACGCCGTTCGCAAGCTTTTGAAGCACATCATGGAGTGCACCAAGGTCATAACCACGCTTCTTTATACGTTTATAGTCCTTTTTGAATTGTGACGTTGGGACAAGCGTTAACTTCATATCGTCTATTTGTCCAAATCAGCAAACATGGCATCGACCGAATCATAACCAGCGGCTTCAGCCTTTCCGGCAATAATATCCCGCGCCTCTTGTATTGCCCGCTCTGTTACGGCGTTATACCGAGGCTGCCTAACGTCGAATGGAAGGCCGCCCTCCATAATGGATTTGTGCAGAAATACGTTGATGGCGTCGGTAAGGGTAAGACCGAAATTTCCAAAGATGGACTCGGCTTCGCTCTTGACTTCAGGATCGATCCTCATGCTGATTGCTGCTGTTTTAGCCATCGTACGCCCCTTAATAATGTGTTTCATTATGATGCAATTGTAACACAATGAAATACGTTTATGAGACTCAAATCACCTAGTCGGATACTCTTGCGCTCAATCTGGACAGCCTACGCCTTATGTAAGCCGCTATAATCTCCACCAACATATCCGTTCGAGTGAGGACCAAGACCCCATGAGCAAAGAGCCCTTCTACGTAACCACGCCCATCTACTACGTTAACGGCGAGCCGCATATCGGCACTGCGTACACCACTGTCGCAACCGATGCCACCGCCCGCTTCGCCCGCATGGACGGGCGCGATGTCTTCTTCCTCACCGGCATGGACGAGCATGGCGAGAAGGTCGCCGAGGCCGCTGCCGCGCACGGCATGACGCCGCAGGAGTGGTGCGACAGCCAGGTGACGCAATTCACCGAGCTGTGGCGCGACCTCGACATCACCAACGACGACTTCATCCGCACGACGCAGCCGCGCCACGTGAAGGGCGTCCAGGACTTCATGCAGAAGCTCCATGACAACGGCTACCTCTACAAGGGAACCTACGACGGCTACTATTGCACGCCGTGCGAGACGCAGTTCACCGAAGGCGACCTGGTTGACGGCAAGTGCCCCGATTGTGGCCGCGAGGTCAAGGTCATCCACGAGGAAAACTGGTTCTTCAAGCTCTCCGAGTTTGGCAACAAGCTGCTCGCGTACTATGACGAGCACCCCAACTTCATTCGCCCGCAAATTCGCGAGAACGAGATCCGCTCCTTCATCGAGGGCGGCATGCATGACCTGTCCGTGAGCCGCACGGCGTTCGACTGGGGCATTCCGCTGCCATTCGATCCCGAGCATGTCACCTACGTGTGGGTCGACGCGCTCATCAACTACCTCACCGCGCTCGGCTACGGCAGCGATGACACGACGTTGCTCGAACGCTTCTGGCCGGCCAACTTCCATTTCGTGGGCAAGGACATCATCCGCTTTCACTGCGTAATCTGGCCGGCCATGCTCATGGCCGCTGGTATGGAGTGCCCGCGTCACGTCTTCGCGCACGGCTTTCTGATGGCCGCCGATGGCTCCAAGATGAGCAAGTCGAAGGGCAACGCGCTTTATCCGCGCGACCTCATCGAGCGCTACGGTGTGGACGCCTATCGCTACTACTTCCTGAGTGACGTGACCTTTGGTTCCGATGCCAATATTGGCCACGATCGCATCACGCAGGTCTACAACGCCGATCTGGCCAACACCTACGGCAACCTCTTCAGCCGCGTGAGCAATATGGTCATCAAGTACTTCGACGGACAGGTGCCCGAGGTACCCGCCGAGTTCGGCCTGGAGGAAAATCCGCTCTCGGAGATTGCCGAGGGTCTCTACGAGCGCTACGCCGCGTGCATGAACGACATCGACTTCGGCGGGGCGTCCGCTCATGTCATGGAGCTTCTGCATCGCGCAAACCTCTACGTCGAGGAAAGTGCGCCGTGGAATCTCGCCAAGAACGAGGAGACCCAGGGCGAGCTGGCGTTCGTGCTCTACAACGCACTGGAGACCTGCCGCATCGCCGCGCTGCTCCTCGCCCCCTTCATGCCCAATACGTCGACGGAGCTGTGGAGACGCCTGGGCTTGGAAGACCCGTGCGCTGTCGACAACGCCGTCGAGCTCGCGCTGTGGGGCGGGCTTCCCGCTGGCAACGAGGTCACCAAGGGTGACGCTCTCTTCCCGCGTCTCGAGAAGTAATGGGCTACAACGACTTCAAACACTTCGATGAGCGTGACGCGCTCTTTCGCAATTCGAAGGGCAAGGTCAAGCCTGCTCCCGAATTGCCGTACGGCACGCTTGTCGCCGACACACATTGTCACCTGGGCATGTTTCCCGAACCGGGGCTCACGCTTGCGCAGGCGGCGGCCCATGGCGTCGACTTCATCTGCTGCATGACCGACCCGACAAGACCCGAGCTTGACGGCGACGACGGAGACGTGACGCGACGGACGGCGCGTGATACCTACGACGGGCTCGGCTCGTGGTTTGATGATGCCGCGGCATTGCTCGAGGAGTGGGGGATGGCGCAGGCCATCATGCCACGCGTTCGCTTTGCCTGTGGCGTGCATCCGCACAACGCCAAGTACTTCGATGATGCGCGTGACGAGCTTATCGCCCTGCTTGCCCGTCCCGAGACGTGCTGCCTAGGCGAGGTGGGGCTCGACTACCATTACGATTTCAGCCCGCGCGATGTGCAGCGCGAGGTCTTTGCCGCACAATTGCAAATGGCACAGGAGCACGGGCTTTCCGTAAGCCTGCATCTGCGCGAGGCCCATGATGACGCGCTCGCCATCTTGCGCGAGACGGGCGTCCCCAAAGCTGGCTGCATCGTGCACTGCTTCAACCTTGACGCCCAAACGCTGGCCCCGTTTCTCGAACTCGGCTGCTACGTTGCCTTTGGCGGTCCGCTCACCTTCAAGAAGAGCTGGGAGACGCGTGCGGCCGCTCTCGATGTCCCCGTCGATCGCCTGCTGACCGAAACCGATGCTCCCTACATGGCTCCCGAGCCCTTGCGCGGCACGGTCTGTACGCCGAGTCAGACCGTCTTCACCTTGCGCGAGCTGCTCGATTGCTTTGGATATGCGGGGGCCGAGCGCGCCTTCGAGCTTTTGCAGCCGCGTCAAAGCGACATCGACAAGGGTGCCGTGGCGCCGGTGACGTCCATGCCAGACTATGCGGCCCTGCAACGGGGGCTCACCGAGGCGCAGTTCGCCGAGCACGTCTTCCAGAACGCTCTCGATTTGCTCGACGTGAAGCGAGGGTGAGGCTCCTCCGTGGCGAAGAAGTCGAGAAGACAGAAACTTCCAACCGAGAAGGACTTCGAGAGGCTGAAGGCTCCCAAACCGGCAAGGCCGGAGCCCGTCGAGGAGCAAGTCCCGGTCGACGAGTTGGATTCCGAGGAGGACGTTCCCGTCGCGCAGGATGTCGAGCGCGACGTTGGCACGAATGTGGGCGATGCGGCAGCTGCCGAGGCGGGCGAGCCAATCGAGACCACGCCGATCTATAACGTCGATGGCGGCATGTCCGTTTCGTTGGCAGGGGACGTTACGGGGCAGCGGGCTCCCGATGAGATTGCCGAGGAAAACATCCCCGAAGAGCATGACGAGCTGATGACCGATGTTGCGGATGAGGGCGGCTTCAAGTCGGCATGCGCCGAGGTGCCCGAAGTCGACTCCGAGCAACCGGAAGCCACCACGGATGAGGGTGGACCTGTCGAGGATGTCCTGTCCTCTGGCGGTTCCGCCCTCGATGAGCCTGATTCCGAAGACGGACATGCCGTCGAAGAGACATTCGTCGGTCGTGGCACGGACGTTGGCGATGATGAAGAAGGACTCGAAGACGAACAAGATGAGCCTGATGACGAGGCTCCGCGACCGCCCGAGGTCCTCATCCTGGTGGGCTCACCGCATACAGATGGCAAGTCGGCGCTTTTCGGGCGCAAGCTTTCGGAGTACCTGCGCCTGTCCGGAGCCGCCGTCACGCTCTACGAAATCGCGAAATACCCGGTCGCGGCATGCACGGGTTGCGAGGCATGTAGCCGGACCGGCCTGTGCTGCATCAAGGGGGACGCCTGGAACGTGCTCTCCCGCCATATGGAATCCTGCGCGGCGCTCGTCGTGGTCGCGCCTGTCTACTTCGCAGGCCCCTCTGGTTGGCTCAAGGCGGCACTCGATCGCTGCCAGATGTATTGGGCGCGCAAGTACGTGCTCAAGGACTGGATTCCGCGCAAGCGTCCCGCGCATCTCGTTGTCATCGGCGATGGGGGAGATCCCTACGGCACCGAGCCTCTCGAGACCATCTGCACGTCGGCGCTCAACTGCGCGAACCTGCGCATCGAACCCGATCGCATCATGCGCATGATCGGCGACCAGTACGATTTGCGAAACGCCATCACGCTCTCTGGCAGGGTGATGGCGAGTATCGGGCGGATGTGACGATGCCGTATTCCCCGCTGGCAAATCCCCGTGCAACCAAGGGCGTTCTGCAGGAATTCGGGCTGAGCGCGAAGCGCGCCCTCGGCCAGAACTTCCTCGTCGACGATAACGTGATCGGCAACATCCTGCGTCTCGCGCGGATTCCCGAACCGGGAGCGGACGGCGAGCTTTCCACGTTGCTCGAGATCGGTCCGGGTATCGGCACGCTCACCCTCGCATTGCTCGAACGCGCGCGGCTCATCGCCATCGAGCGAGACTCCGACCTTGTCGACGTGCTTGCGCAGACGACCATGGACCTTTCCCATCGTCTCGTTCTGATCGAGAAGGACGCCCTCAAGGTGACGCGCGCGGAAATCGAGCAGGCATGCACGCGGCTTGCGGCGCCAATGCCCCATCAGCTCGTATCCAACCTGCCCTACGGCATCGCTGCGACGGTCGTGCTCGACTGGCTGGAGCGCTTCGACTTCATCGAGGCGATGACGGTCATGGTGCAAAGCGAGGTCGCCGATCGCATGTGCGCTGCGGTGGGTACCAAGAACTACGGCGCGTATACGGTCAAGTTGCGCTTGCGCGCACATGTGACCGACCGCTTCCAGGTGCCGCCTGGCTGCTTCATGCCCGCGCCGCATGTCGAGAGCGCTGTCATCCATATCGAGCGAAACGAGGATGCACCGGACCGCGAGCTGCTCGAAGTTGCGAGCGCCTTGGCAGATGCGGCCTTTGCTCAGCGGCGCAAGACCATCCGCAATTCCATGAGCAGCCGCTATCCCAAGGACGTGGTCGATCGTCTGCTTGCCCAATGCGATATTGCCCCCACGACGCGCGGCGAGACCCTCGAGCCCGAGACCTACCTCCAGATGGCCATTGCGTTATTGTCGATGTGACGACGTGTAGGCAGGCGGTGGATGAGGTGAGCGCACCGGCAAGCTGCAAAGCGAAGGTCCAAGGGAGCGCGCCGTAAAGACCGCGAAGCGGGCTGTCGGGAAG
>ENA-OPAH01000169-OPAH01000169.1-human-gut-metagenome-genome-assembly--contig:-NODE-169-length-54956-cov-7.168977_pt1 | contig 54956 bp, 55 predicted proteins | sample MGYA00241050_ERZ501416 | MGnify/ENA primary metagenome ERZ501416 (study PRJEB25962, sample SAMEA2042632) | human gut metagenome | biome: human gut; feature: human-associated habitat; material: faeces... | reverse complement strand
TAAATAACTTTTTGCAAACTTTTGCCTTTTGCAAAGCAAATTCCTAGTATATAAAGAAAAACCAGAGAATAAATCTCCGGTTTAAATTAAACATATTATTCGATAACTTCTGAAACGTTACCAGCACCAACTGTTCTACCACCCTCACGGATAGAGAATTTAGTACCATTTTCAATAGCGATTGGTGCGATTAATTCTACTGTCATTTCAACGTTGTCACCAGGCATTACCATTTCAACACCTTCTGGTAATTCGATAACACCAGTTACATCTGTTGTACGGAAGTAGAATTGTGGACGATAGTTACTGAAGAATGGAGTATGTCTTCCACCTTCTTCTTTACTAAGTACATAAACTTGAGCTTTGAACTTAGTATGTGGAGTAACTGATCCTGGTTTAGCGATAACTTGACCACGTTCAACTTCGTCACGGTTAACACCACGAAGTAATAATCCAGTATTATCTCCTGCTTCAGTAAAGTCTAATTGTTTTCTAAACATTTCGATACCAGTAACAACTGTTTTCTTAGTAGGTTTAAGACCAACAATTTCAACTTCTTCATTTAATTTTAATTCACCACGTTCAACACGTCCAGTAACAACTGTACCACGTCCAGTGATAGTGAATACATCCTCGATTGGCATTAAGAATGGTTTATCGTTGTCACGAGTTGGAGTTTCGATCCAAGAGTCAACAGCTTCCATTAATTCACCAATTTTAGCTTCGTAAGCAGCATCTCCTTCAAGAGCTTTTAAAGCAGAACCTCTGATGATTGGAGTATTGTCGCCATCATAACCATATTCAGTTAATAGCTCGCGTACTTCCATTTCAACTAAGTCTAATAATTCTTCGTCATCTACCATATCACATTTGTTTAAGAATACAACCATACGAGGTACTCCAACTTGACGTGAAAGTAAGATGTGTTCACGAGTTTGTGCCATAGGTCCATCTGTAGCAGCAATAACTAAGATAGCACCATCCATTTGAGCAGCACCAGTGATCATGTTTTTAACATAGTCAGCGTGGCCTGGGCAGTCAACGTGAGCATAGTGTCTATTAGCTGTTTCATATTCGATATGAGCAGTATTAATAGTAATACCACGTTCTCTTTCTTCTGGAGCTTTATCGATATCAGCATATGCTTCGAATTTAGCCCATTTTGGATTTTGATCTGATAAATATTTTGTAATAGCCGCAGTTAATGTTGTTTTACCATGGTCAACGTGTCCAATAGTACCAATATTAACATGTGGTTTTGAACGGTCAAATTTTTCTTTTGCCATATTAATTTCCTCCTCTTTTCTATTTCAATTGACATTTTAACATAACTAACTTAAAATTTCAACTATTTTAATTTAGTTTCCACCATTTTTTTTGATAATATCTTCAGCGATATTTTTAGGTACTTCTTCATAGTGATCAAACTTCATTGAGAAGTTACCTCTACCTTGTGTATTAGAACGTAAACTTGTTACGTAACCAAACATTTCTGAAAGTGGTACCATAGCATCAATACTTAAGGCATTACCACGAGATCTTTGTCCCATAGGTCTACCACGTCTAGCTGTAATATCACCCATAACTGTTCCTAAGAACTCTTCAGGAACAACTACCTCAACACTCATGATTGGCTCTAAAATAACAGGGTTACATTTATTCTTAGCTTCTTTTAAAGCTAAAGATGCGGCAACTTTGAAGGCCATTTCAGATGAGTCAACATCGTGATATGAACCATCGTGTAAAGTAGCTTTAACATCAATAACTGGGAATCCTGCTAAAATACCAGATTCCATAGCCTCTTGTAATCCTTTGTCAACTACTGGAATGTACTCTCTAGGTACTACTCCTCCAACGATAGCATCGACAAATTCATATCCTTTACCAGGATTTGGTTCGAATTCAACCCAAACGTGTCCATATTGTCCACGACCACCTGATTGTTTGATATATTTTCCTTCACAATCACCTTTTTGCTTAATAGTTTCTCTATAAGCAACTTGTGGGTTACCAACATTGGCTTCAACGCCAAATTCTCTCTTCATTCTATCGATAATGATGTCTAGGTGTAATTCACCAACACCAGCAATGATAGTTTGACCAGTTTCATGATCTGTTGTAGCTCTAAATGTTGGATCTTCCTCAGATAATTTTTGTAAAGCTAAAGCCATCTTATCTTGGTCATCCTTTGATTTTGGTTCAACAGCAAGTTCGATAACTGGTTCTGGGAATTCCATAGGAGCTAAAATACAAGCATGTTTTTCATCACATAAAGTATCACCAGTAGTTGTAGCTTTAAGTCCAACAACAGCTGCGATATCTCCAGTATAGATATCTGTAATTTCTTGTCTATGATTAGCATGCATCTGTAAGATACGTCCTACTCTTTCCTTCTTATCTTTATTTGCATTTAATACATATGAACCATTAGATAAATGACCAGAATATACTCTGACGAAAGTTAAACGTCCAACAAATGGATCAGTCATAACTTTAAAAGCTAAAGCTGAGAATGGTTCTTTATCACTTGGATGTCTTTTAATTTCATTACCATTCATATCAACACCCTCGATAGCTTCTACATCTGTAGGTGCTGGTAAATAGTCAACTACTGCATCAAGTAATAATTTGATACCTTTGTTTCCTAGTGCAGTACCGCACATAACTGGGAAGAATTTAACAGCTAAAGTTCCTTTTCTAATAGCAGCTTTAATTTCCTCTACAGAAATTTCTTCTCCCTCTAAATACTTATTCATTAAATCATCATCAAATTCTGCAACTGCTTCAATTAAGTCATTACGTTTTTCTTCGACTAAATCTACTAAATCTGCAGGAATATCGATAATTTCAGGATTTTCTTCAGGTTTTCCATCGTATTTATAAGCTGTTCTAGTTACCAAATCAATAACACCATTGAAGTCACTTTCAGCTCCAATTGGCCATTCAATTGGTTTAGCATTAACACCTAAACGCTCATCAATACTCTTTAAACTAAATTCAAAATCTGCTCCCATTTTATCCATTTTATTGGCAAAAATCATTCTAGGAACATTGTATTCAGTTGCTTGTCTCCAAACTGTTTCAGTTTGTGGTTCAACACCTGCTTGCGCATCGATTAAAGCAACCGCACCATCTAGTACACGTAAACTTCTTTGAACTTCAACAGTAAAGTCAACGTGACCTGGTGTATCGATAATATTTAATCTATAACCCTTCCAATATGCAGTTGTTGCTGCAGAAGTAATAGTAATACCACGTTCTTGTTCTTGTTCCATCCAGTCCATTTGAGATTCACCATCGTGTGTTTCACCGATTTTATGAATCTTATGAGTATGGAATAAAATTCTTTCAGTACAAGTAGTCTTACCTGCATCAATGTGGGCCATGATACCAATATTACGAGTTTTTTCTAAACTATATTCACGAGCCATATTTTATTTCCTTTCTTATAATTACCATCTATAATGAGCAAATGCTTTATTAGCTTCTGCCATTCTGTGAGTTTCCTCACGTTTTTTAACCGCAGCTCCAACACCGTTAGAAGCATCGATTATTTCATTAGCTAAATTTTCAGCCATAGAATGTCCGCCTCTTAGACGAGCATAATTAACAAGCCAACGTAGACCTAAAGCTTGAGCTCTATCAGGACGTACTTCGATAGGTACTGGATAGTTAGCTCCACCTACACGTCTTGTTTTAACTTCTAAAGCTGGTTTGATATTTTCTAAAGCTTTATTAAATACTTCTACTGGATCAGTATCAGTTTTTTCTTTAACCATATCAAATGCATTATAAAGAATTGTTTGTGCAGTTCCTTTTTTACCATCTAGCATCATAGAGTTAATTAACTTTGTAACAACTTTAGAATTGTAAATTGGATCTGGTAAAACGTCTCTTTTAATAGCTCTTCTTTTACGCATAATAATCCTCCTTCCAAATTTATTTTAAAATGTTTTTAATTATTTACTTTTTGGTTTTTTAGCACCGTATTTAGAACGGCCTTGTCTTCTTGCATCAACTCCAGCAGTATCCATAGTACCACGAATAATGTGATAACGAACACCGATTAAGTCTTTAACACGTCCACCACGAACAAGTACAACACTGTGTTCTTGTAAGTTGTGTCCTTCTCCTGGAATATAAGTATCTACTTCTCTTCCGTTTGAAAGTCTAACACGTGCATATTTTCTTAAAGCTGAGTTCGGTTTCTTTGGTGTTTTAGTTCCAACACGAGTACATACACCACGTTTTTGCGGAGAATTACTTATTGTCTCTTTTCTATCTTTACTGTTGTATCCAATGTTTAAAACTGGTGATTTACTTTTTCTAACTTTTGAACCTCTTCTTTTTCTAACAAGCTGATTAATAGTTGGCATAATTTAACCTCCTTTCATTACACATACCCAGGTGTTTCATTTTTATTCTTAATTAAAGATTTACCACAAAGGTAAACCTAAAATTAAAATGCATAAATAATATACCATTTCATTATATGAATGTCAACAAATTTTTTGATTTTTTTATAAAACATAGTTTTGTGTTTGAATTATAAAATGCTTTATAAGCTTATTGTATAAATTCATTGAATGATATACTACTGAATATCTTTTATAAAAAGAATCAAAACCTTGCATCATTATTTTGAATTCTTGTCTTTTTGGTCTTTCTTGGTGTTTACTTTAATTGATGAAATCTTTTTTCCATCTAAAACTGCTTTACATTTTGACATTAATATCAACCTCCTTTAAAATAATATAACTATTAATTCCATTTAAAAATAAGGAAATGTCATCAACTTGTTTATATTTTAGCACTATTTCTGAATAAAGTCCATAATCAATACGATTTATAATATTTGTGGCTTTGTGAACAAATTCGTATAATTTTTTATTCGAAATTAAATCTTGTACAAATTGACACTCATCATGTAAAACCCATAAATATGTGCCATTTTCTGCTGTTTCTAAACCTATAGGATACATATGACACACTAATGGCCTTAATTTGTGAATTAAACATTTGCCTGATTGATTACATCGATGTTCACATTTTGGGTATCTTATATTTTCAAATTTTAATTTATCAATGCTTATGTTTTCATAATCTTTTAAAAAATATAAGAAGTCAATATTGTTGTTCATAGTAATAGTGGTTATGTTTGCCTTATCGAGCTTTTCTTTTTCACTCTTCAGTAACCATATGAATCCCATACAATCTTTATAGTTACATTTTTTACAAGCGAAAATTATATCACTAAACAATTCATCAAAGGCATTGTATAATTGTTCCAATGATTTAATAGGACTACCACATGTAATCATTGGACAATGTATATTAGTGTTAGAAACATATGTAATATAGTCATTAAAATAAACTTTATACGGGCATGGGCTTATATTTCCATAATAATCTATTGTAGGACATTTTTCATAATACTTATCAATTGGAAAGGTTTTTATGGAACCTAGCCTTGTTCTTTTATCGCATCTGTTTTGTTCAGTGCACAAATAAATATCGCCTATATAATTGATAAATAAAGTTTCATTCGTTGCCCAACAATTGTCATCAACATTGAATTTATCAATTCCATAAACTTTTTTTGATGATTTTAATATTTGATTTATCACTTCTACATCTTTAACCAGTATGTCGTTATTGTTTTTAGCACGGCCATCAACTGTAATTTCATTAAAATGTACCATGGCATTATACTGTTTAGCTTTGATTAATATTTCTTCTATATCATTAATATTAAATTTATTAATCGTGGTATAAATGTCAAATGAAATTCCATTATTTTTTAAAGTATTTATATTTTTAATTAATCTATCAAATGTATTATGTCCTCTAATTATTTCATAATGTTCTTTATTAAAGCTTTCAATACTTATTCCTAAATGAATATTATTCTTTTTAATCATTTCATATGCTGCTTTATTAAACAATAATCCATTTGTAATTATTTGAATTTGAAATTTGTTACTAATACATTTAGATAGGATTTTATCAAATTCTTTTCTTTTGAATGGCTCGCCTCCTGTAAAACTGATTAGAACATTTTCCTGACCTTTTAGCAAGTCTAAAAAAGTGAGTATATTATCAGTATTAACATCGTTATTACTGGCATAATCTCCGGCACTTACAATACAATGTTTACATTTTAAATTACAGTCATTTGTTATTTCCCAATGTATTTCAATATTATGTTTCATACTACACCAACTTTAACTTTTTCCGTTGTTATTGCATCAATATTTAATAACAAATTGCATACCCTTAAAAGTTCTTCTTTATCGTTTATGAATTGCGTTAATTCGCAAAGTTTGATTTTTTCTTTTTCCATAATATATTGTAAAATTTGCTTCACTTTTGAATCAATTAAAACTGTTTGATATCTTGTGACACATAATAAATCTTTAGTTGTATCGTTGATTTTTAGATAAGGAGACTTTTTTATAATAGTATCTAAAGTGATGTCATAACTAATAATTTTATTGGATTCTTTTAGCCTAATTAATGGATATTTCTGATTTATATATTCAATGTTCTCTTGCATTGTTTTGTCTATATCATTACGAACTGCATAATCAATGCTAAACGCATTACTATAATTTACATCAACTTTGCATCCAGCTACGCAATCACGTAACGCTTTGCAAGATTTGCACGGTTCTTCAACCCACTCTAAATCTCTAAAACATCTAATATCTCTTTTTTTCCAAATGTCCTTTATATCTTCTTGCAATACATTTCCAAAAACAATTTCAGATTGGTTACAAATTCTAAAATCACCATCTGAATTAATTGCGCAAAAACTTGTCCCTACTCCGCAAGTAGAACTTATCCCATCTGTTAACAATCTTTTATCAATGCAAAATGGAATTGCTGTTCCAAAGCCAACTTTACCATTCAATTTCTTACAGTCTTTTCTAGCGGCAAGTATTTGTGTAAGTGCTTCTCTGAATTGTTCTAAAGTTGGCTTTAATTTTTTTAATTTTGAATTGGTTGCGCCTATGCCTCCATCTTCATATCTATCAACATAAACTGACTCCATACCTAGTTCTTCTGCCATTTTTATCAATGTATACATCTTGTTGTAATTGTAACCTGTAAGAACAAGTATACACCTAACATCATATCCTTCAGAAACATAATATTTAACTGATTCAATCATGCGATTAAAACTTCCTGGGACGCGGGTCATAGCGTCGTGTTCTTCAGCTGTTGTACCATGAATTGGAATGCCAAGACATGCAATCTTTTTACTTAATCCTTTCATGGTGCGATTACCATTTGTCAAAACTGTCACTGATGAAGATGGTGATAATAAATCAATATACTTGTTTAACACTTTAACATCTAGCATACTAGGCTCTCCACCACTTAAATATACGTGCGGTATATTTGCTTTTGCCACTGCTGCTACAATTTTATCCAATTTATCATAATTGATGGATTCTCCCCTTCTTGGATTATAACAAAAAATACAATTTTGGTTACATTTATAAGTCATTTCTATATGACACAGTGTTGGTAATTCATAGCAGTCTCCACATTTAAAACTTTTCATTTTAATCCTCCAAACCTTTTTTAAATAGTTTTGCTATGTCTTCTTACTTCTTTTGGATTACTCATGATTTGAATAATCAAATCCATGTTATCATCTTTAGCCATTTTATTTCTTTTTATGGCACCACATTTATTACAAACATAAACTATTTTATATTCACCTTTTTTACCCATCTCGATAGCGTATGGCTCTAAAATTCCGTGACATTCACATGCGCGATCTCCTGGATTAATATCCACATGTTTAGAACACAAACATTTTGGGCAATGGTCACGAGCAGTATATCCTAGTGGGCTAACTTCCTCACCACATACTTCACATACAAAACTTTCATCTCTCATTGTAAATTTAGCACTTTGTTCATTTAATGACATATAATAACACTCCTCTCATTTATACGATATTTTATCATAAATAAAGGAATAATTCAATTTGTTATATTAATTATCATTTTTTTAATACAAAACTTATACTTTGCTTAAAAAATTCCTAATTATTTTGTAATAATTTGATAAAAAACTATTTGTAAATCACATTTTTTATAGATAAAAAAATATTCCTAATTTTTAAGAATATTTTATAAATTTATTTTAATGTAATTATAATAAAATCTTTGCCATTACTTTCAATTTTATAATACATGGTATCTTTTTCTATCTTAAATTTATCTTTAGGTATATCTGCTGTGTAATCTACTTTCACATTTTTAAGTTTAAAATAATTTTTAAAATAATATTCATTCCATATAGAAGTACCACCAAATGATTGTGAAACTAATCTACTAAGTATTGTTTCATAATTCTTCGGCATCTTAGCTATAACTGGTGACTTACCCACAGTTCCAACAAGTTTAACTGTCTTTGTATTACTGCTATTCATGATTTTCAAATCATTTAATCCATTTATAACATTTTGAACTCTAAAATCAACATATCTTTTTTGCTCACTTAAAGTATTTCCATATGTAAATGAAAACGCAAAAAAGCAGTAACATAAACCAATAACAAATAATTTAGAAATATACTTACCAGTACCATTCACACTATTTAGCATTATTAAAGTTATAGGGATGCCAATACCATACATTGCCCTACCCCTAAATAAAGGAACTTCCAAAAGTGGATATACACCAAAGGCAAGCAATAGAGATACAGCGATTAAAATTAAAGTAAATATAAAAGCACATATTTTATTTCGTTTACTATTTATAATTTGTCTAGCAATAAAACAAATAGAAATGATTAAAAATAAAATCAACCAAATATTTCTAAAATCAGTTATTACATAATTATAATATTTCTTTAAATTATTAATTGCCCCAGGAATTAATTCATCCAGTGGAAACATAGAATTTGTAACATATCCATCTACTGGTATCATAAGAAAACACTTAAATACAAGTAGTCCACATAAATAACCTAAAAAAGCCGTTAATAATATTTTTATTGCACTTTGATTATCCTTTTCATTCCAATATCTAAATGATAGAAATAATGTCATAATCGGAATTATTCCCGAAGATGCTTGATAAGTCATACACATAATTAGCGTACCAATAAAGATAAAAATAATAAATGATAAATTATATTTTTTCTTAACATTAAAAAATATAAACGGAAAAATACTAGCCAATATCGACAAAGCCATATATGGTGAATCATATTTGTATGAAATGCATTCTAAAAAATATGGACATAAACCGATTACTGAAACTGCAAGCACACTAGTTATTGTTATTTTATCTTTTTTAAATAGATATAAAATAATTATCCCAGATAATGCCAAAAATATAATGGCAATAAATTGAGTCAGCGGAGAAACATCTGTCAAATAAGGACTAGTGTGTATAAAACTAGATAAAAAATTAGATATATATCTATTAAAATTATCCCATCCTTGATATCCAGAAAATGCTCTACCTAAATCGTCAATAAACTTAAAGTCGGCTCTAAAAATAGAAAAATATGCAAGTAAATAAATTAGTATTAATGCCAAAAATGAATATAGCAAATATTTATATTTTTTATAAAACTTCTTTATAAGTTCTGTTAAAGCACTTCCGATATTATTATATTTATTATGAATGTTTCTAACAACTTCTAAAACTTTATTCATGTTTAATCTTCCTATAATATTTTTTTAATTAATTCATAACTTTTTTGCCTAGATCGTTTTTTACTTTAGTTGTCGAAATGCCTTCAGTTCTATCTAAATATACAACATCGCAGTACTCTTTCAAATATTCAAACTTGTCACTACCCTTCCAATCACTTCCCATCACAACTTCATCTACTTCATATTTTTTAATATCATCTACTTTTTGTTCCCACGAATTTTCTGGAATGACTAGATCAACAAATCTTAAAGCTTCTAACATTTCTTTTCTTTTTTCATAACTATAATATGATTTCTTGCCTTTAATTTTATTAAATTCATCAGTCGATAAAGCGACAATTAAATAATCACCTCTAGCCTTGGCTCTTTTAAGTAATCTAATATGACCATTATGTAGTAAATCAAAAGTACCATAAGTTAATATTCTCCTCATTATATATCTCCTTTCTTTGAAGCTTCTTCGTATTTATCTAATACTTCTTCTGGTTTTCCTTGCATATGCACTTTTCCTTCTTTAAGCCAAATAACTTCATCGCACAAATCTTTTAAAGTGGAAGTGCTATGAGAAACAATTATGACCGTTCTATCTGCATCACTAATTAATTCCTTCATTTTGTCGTAACTTTTTCTTTTAAAAGCAATATCACCAACACTTAACACTTCATCAATTAAAATAATATCTGTTTCTAAAATGGCTGTAATTGAAAAAGCTAATTTTGAATACATACCTGATGAATATTTTGAAACTGGTTCATATATGAAATCACCAAGTTCTGAAAATTCGATAATCTCATCAATCTTCTCATCTATCTGTTTCTTATCAAACCCAAGTAACATGCCCGATAAATATATGTTTTCATATCCTGATAGTTTTGGTAAAAAACCAACACCAATAGATAATAAAGAAACACTATTACCATACAAATTAATTTTACCTTTATCTAAAGCAAAAACTCCAGCAATAGCCCTGAGTAAAGTACTTTTACCACTACCGTTTTTACCAATAATTCCTAATATATTTCCCTTTTTAACTTCAAATGAAACACCATTTACAGCGACAAAATCTTTGGACTTTTTCTTTTTTCCAAGTAAATTTTTCTTTATTGAAGTTTTGTGCAAACCCTTATATATGATTTTGACATTTGAAACTTTAATAGCTAAATCATTCATAATATCACCTTCACATAACTATTTTCATATTTTTTAATAAGTTTAATTCCTAAAATACATAAGATAGTTCCAATTAAAAGCCAAATCAGGCATAAAAGTAAATTAGGATTCACACCATCTATAACAACACTCCTTAAACTATCCATAATAAAGGCAACTGGATTGACTTTCAAAAGTATATGATTATATGGCTCTGGTACCGCTGTGTGAATATTATAAAAAACTCCTGTCATATAAAATAATAATTTAAGACCAATTCTAATCACATTAGCTAGATCTTCGACATATACTCCAAAATGCATAACTATCAAAGATATTCCAAACACCACTATATAAAGAAGTAACACTAAAGGAATAACCCATAAAATAGTTATATTAAAAGGAACCTTAATAATAATCATTGTTACTATCACAAGTGCGAATGAAATAAAGAATTTAAATAAATATGTAAAACTTCTACTTATTAATAAAATATATTTGGGAATATAGACCTTTGATACAATTTGTTTATTACTAGAAATTAACTTCACACTTCCGCTTAACATTCTATTAAAGAAATCCCATACAGCTAAACCGATTAAAACAAAAACTGGAAAGTAATCTTCATGAGCTTTAAATACAACTTTAAATATAAATATATAAATAAACATAAAACATAACGGCTCTAAAATCCACCAAATCCAATTTAATTTAGAACCCGCCACTTCACTTTTTAATGATGCTTTAGCTGCATAATACATATAATAGAAATATCTTTTTACATTCTTAATAAAACTCATAACTCACCTACTTTTCTATAATGTCATAAAATTCTTGTAATGCTTGTTCATTAAATTTTTCAGCATCAAATTTTTTTAAACTGTTTAATTTCCCATTCTTGTAATCTAAAAGTCCTTGTAATATTCCCTCTTCAGAATTATCGACTAAAAATCCATAACCCTCTCCTAAAAACTTGCGAACACTTGGAATATCTGTGCTTATAACTGGTTTATTTAAGATTAAAGCTTCCATAATAGTCATTGGTAAACCTTCATAAAAAGATGACAAAACAAACAAATCACATTTTTTCAAAATTGGCATCGGGTTTTTCATTGATTTAATAATCACAATATTATTTATCTCATTGGCTTTAGATAAAATGTCTTGATATAAGTTTCCATGTCCCCCAATAATAATTAAGTAACTATTAGGATTTTCAATATTAAACTTTTTGAAAGCTTCTATCAATCTATCTAAACCTTTTTCTACTGAAAAACGAGCAATATTAATTATTTTTAACGCATTACTTTTTAAAATATTATTAAGTTTTTCTAATGACACATTACATTCAGTACCCTCATCAAAAATAACAGGCAATTTAGAACGCATACGAATTCCTGATATATCGTTTAAATTATGCATTAGCACGATTTTATCCGTCTTAACATAATGCATATTTGTCAAAATATTTTCTTTAATAATATTATTAACAACACCAATTCTATCGTAATTATTATAAGCAAACTTAATAGATAGCATATGGACATTATTTCGCATTTGTTTTTCTTTTATTAAATCACTATGAGTATTAATAACTGTTTTATTTGAACATTTAGGTAATAAATGAATTATTTTTCTCTCATAACCAGAAAAGTGAATTGCAACATCAAATTTATAATCATTAAATAAACGATAAGCTTCCATTTGAAAAATATGATCTAACCTTTTTAAAATAAATTTTGTTTCAATATTATTTCTAAAATAAAAATACTGACATAGGGCATCTATTAATCTTAAATTTTTCTTGCCATAAATCGGAATATAGTTTATTTTTGGATTTAATTCGTTAATAAAATCTATATGTTTATTACCAGCTTTTTGAAAAAAGGCTATATAATAATTATATTTATCTAAATCAATATTACTAAGTAAAGATTTTACTGCTGTAGTAATACCATTTTTCATTAAGGTCCCTGCAAAAATTAAAATATTTTTCTTGTTGTTATAATAATTAGATGCTGGAATAATTTTTATATTTGATGATGTTTTGTTCAAAAATACATAATTACACATTAATTTTGTACTTAAATTATTATCATATAAACACATTTCATTTTTTAATTCTGAATAAACTTTGCTGCCATTAGTGGTATTGATTTTATTGCATAAATCATAAATATTATTTGTTTGATATAGTGGTAGTTTTTCAATATCAAAATACATACTTCTTCCATTCATATATTCTTGCTTATCATATGTATATGAAAAGATTGGCCTATCTTTATTTAAGAAATCAAACATTACACTAGAATAATCAGTGATTAAAATATTAGCAATATTTAAAATTTCATATGTTTCATACATATTTGGGAAAGGTTTTATTTTTTTAAAATCTTCAAAATAAATCATACTTTCACCCAAATGATGAAGTTTTACTAAAACGACTGTATTATCATCTAAATTTTTTTCAAATTCATAAAGAGCATGCATAATAAAATATATTTGTTTATTATGTTTTTTCCCCTGCTTTTTATCTCTCCACGTTGGCATATATACTACAACTTTTTTATTTTCCAATCCTAATTGCTCCCTGACTTGCTTTTCTTTTGATTTGGAAAAAAATATATCATTAGCTGGATACCCACCTAAAATATACTTACCCTTATATAAATTATTTAACATATAATCTTCTCTCACGTGATTAAAAGTATACTCGTTGGCATATGATAAATGCGTAGCATGAATAAAATTTCTTTGGACATTACCTATATCTCCAGGATGATTATGAATTTTTCTTCCTAAAGCCTTTAACGGAGTTCCATGCCAAGTATTCCAATAAACCTGTCCTTTTCTTCTTACAAAATACGTTGGAAATGTAACATTATTTATCACGTATTTAGCACATGCTAGAGCTTTACAATATTCTTTACTATTTCTTTCAACAATTGTTACATTATTGACATTATGAAATTTTAAAAAATCATCCAACCATTCTCTTTTTTTGTGTCCAATAGCAATAATAGGCTTTAGATTTTTATATTTGGGATTATTATAAATTTCCATAAATATATAAAACGGCGTGCCAAAAAAATTGTTACCCATAAAAGATTCAAACAAAACCATATCTTCATCAATAGGTATAGTTTCAATATATTTGGTATACAAAAATCTAGCCTTATAATAAGCATTATTCTTGTATCTTTTTATATTTTTAATAATTGGTTTTATTTTTTGCATCTAATATACACTCCTTAACTACTTTTTTACTACTACTATCACTATCTAAATAATTAAATTTTTTATTAAATCTCTCATACTTCACTTTATATTTATCAAAATTATATTTTTGGATAATTTCACATAGCTTTTTTTTATCTTCTGCCCTTATAATTGGACCAGGTAAATCTTTTAGATCAAAATAAAAATCTCTAATCTCACCTCTATACTCATCATAATCATACATATAGTAAATTATTGGCTTTTTTAAATTCGCATAATCAAACATTACTGAAGAATAATCAGTAATCAAATAATCACTTATAATATATAAATCGTTGATGTCTTCATACTCTGAAACATCAATAATAAAATCTTTATACTTTTCTAAATCGATTTTATTATTTACAAAATAATGTGTTCTAAATAAAATTACATAATCTTTAGATAAATATTTCTTTAAAACATCTAAGTCAATTCCAAATTTATATGTATAACCAATACCAGAAGCGTGCTGGTTATCTCTCCATGTTGGAGCATACAAAATTATTTTCTTTTTAGAAGAAATCTTAAATTTTTTCTTTATGCATTTTATATCATTTTTACTATATTTAAATAAACTATCATTTCTCGGATAACCTGTCTCTTTGATAATCACGTTATCCTTTAAATTAAAAGCACTTTTAAAAATATTCGTGCAATATCTAGATGGTGAAATCATATAGTCATATCTTTTAGAATCATCGGAATACTTCTTTTTAATATCATCTAATGTATTCATCGCGTTATTCGTTTTTTTAATATCGTATCCCAATCTTTTTAGTGGTGTGCCATGCCAACACTGAATATAAACTTGTCCTTTCCTTTTAACAATTGCTTCATTTAATCTTGAATTTGTAATCCAATATTTTGCCCTCGCATAATATTTATAATATTCTTTAGAGCCATATTTTACTTTTATTGTATTTTTACCAACCTTATGTATATCTGGATTTTTAAATACCCAAACAAATTTAAATCTAGTATTATCTAAAAGTTCTAAATATAAAGCTTTAGGACTATCAGAATACTGTCTTCCCATATATGATTCAAAAATAATCAAATTTTCATTTATCCTTAAAAATGAATAAAATAAACTCCGCATTCTATTTCTTATAAATCTAATTTTTCTAATTAATTTTAAAAGAAAATGATGCTTTTTAGCTCTATCAATAATCCATTCCCTTAACCTACTCATAATTAGACTCCTTTAAAATAAAATTTGCTAGCCTCTTTGTCACTCTTTTATCTAAATATTTAACATTTTTATTTTTAAAATCTAAAACGACATTTAAATCATATTTTTTATCTAACATCGCATAAATTTCATCTATATCTTCACTAAAATAATGTCCAAATTCTTTTTTCAAATTGACATTAAGCCCTGGATCTTTTTTATATTCTTCGTAGTCATATGCCCATATATAAATTGGAATATTTAAAATAGCGGCTTCAATAGATACGGCTGAATAATCTGTTATAACATAATCAGCCACTGAAAGTAACTTTAAAGTACTAAAATCATCTATTAAATAGGCCCCTTTTAAGTCACCAATCTCATAGTGAATATTCTCATGTTTCTTTATTATCAAAACATATTTACTATAATCGACTTTATCAATTAGTTCCTCAAACCTATAATTATTATTATTTCTGAAAGTCGGTGCATACAAAATCACCTTTTTATTTATAAACCCAGGATACTTTTTGTATATTTTCTTTTTATTTTTCATAGATGATTTCAAAAGATAATCAATTCGTGGCAACCCAGCTATATAAAAATTATTTCTGTCATAATTAAATGCTTCCATTAAAAAAGGAATTTCATAATCTGAACTAGCAATAATATAATTGTAATTTTTATGAAGGTAGCTCACCTTCGCAATTCTTCTATCTTTTTTACTAATCATAGTTTGATAACCGAATTTCTTAATAGCCCCTAGTGAATGCCAAAGCTGGAATATTTTTAGGCTTTTCTTATGTTTCAAAAAACTAACGGCCACATTATACCCATCCACAATACATATTCTAGATCTAGCCAAATGATACATCTGCCTAAACATGATAAAAAAATTCTTTCTTAAAGCCACGAAATATTTCTTTTCAATTCTCTTTGTAATAATCACAATTTTTTTATTCCCTTTTTTATTCAATTCTTTTATAAGCAGTCTAAAATCAAGTGATGGTTTATCTGACTGCCTACTTATAAAAAGAATTCTATTATTATCTACAGGAAATAATTTGAAAAACATGTAAATAAAATTAAATATCTTTTGAATTAAATAAATCAAAAAACTCATAACTATACACACCCTACAAACTATATAAAAATTTTTCAAACAAAATTTCACAAAGTTTTTAAATACTATTAAATATAATGAAATTAAATGCTTATTAACATTATATCATATTTCTCACTTATTCGGTGAGAAAATTTCAACGAATAAGTGAGATTATTTTGCTAATTACGTGGGAAAATATTCATATAAGAAGGGAAGGTGCTGAAAAATAGATAAAAAAGATGAAAACTACGTTTATTATTTAGTTGGGCAAAATTTAAAAAAATGGCGTAAAATAAAGCACTTTTCTGTAACAAAATTTGCGATGGCCTGTAATTATAGTGAAGGCTTTATTATGAATATTGAAAGTCCTAACTATAACCAGACTTTTAGCTTGGGAACAATTTGGAAATTTGCAAATGTACTAGAAATAGACATAAGAGAATTATTTAAACCTTTAGATGAAACAGATTAATTAAAAATCTGTTTTTTTAATGAACTCACCATCATACACTAATACTGGTGATATCATGGCAATTTTTTCTATTAAACATTTAATCTTAATTTTTTTATTAATCATATTTCCTATACTAATTGGAAGTAAACTAAAAAAAAGTAAAACCATTCTATCGCGAATTTTACTTTTTCTATTAGCATTAGAAATATTTAAATTTTTATTTTTAATTCTTACTAATAATTATCATTTAAACAATAATCTACCTCTGCAGTTGTGCTACTTATATCCCATAATTGGTCTAATATATTTAAAAACCAAAAAAAAATATCTTTTAAATTATTTAGGAGCCTTTGGTATCTTCTTTAGTTTTGCTGCCATTATATTCACAGACTCTACACACCTTTTTAGTTTTAATATTATGTATTGTTATTTTTATCATTTCTTTTTATTAATATCAGGTGTTTATATAACTAAAAACTATAAAACCAAATTTTCTTTTAACAACATCATTTTAATGTTCATTCAAATAGCAATCGCTTTTATTGCTAACTCTATAATAAAAAATGGTTCTAACTATATCTTCCTAAACACTTTTTTAGACCCGTTTCATTATTCAGATTACATTGATAATGTTGCCGCTTTTAACATTAGGATTTTCGGAACATCAATAAACGACATTCTAATCTTCTTAATTAATAACTTAGGAATGATAGTATATCTATTATTATTTACCATAATAATAATCACCTTTAGTTCTCTAGCCCTTTATATTTTCGGTAAAAAATAATTAAACAAACTCATATGTAGTAGTAAATATTCTATTATCTATGCAATACTCCATAACATATTTATTTTATTCATGTTATTTAGTGACACTAGTTCACAAATATGACTTCAACTTAATTGTGCAGGCAGTGCCTGCACTTTTCCAAAATTAAGATAAAATTTTCTCATTAAAGCAAGATTTCGTTTGCTATAACCTTTGCCGAGTTCTTTGTTTAATCTTTCAGAATACTTTTTAATAAGCATTTAAGTCGCTTTTGTTTTTAGAATAGTCTTTGACTTTTTTATATGCTTCGTTTTTACTAATGCTTCTTTTATTTTATTATAATAGTTCATTTTATCACCTCTATTTATTAATATACGAGGTTTATCAACAAATTCCTTCTTTCAAAGAAAAAACTATAGAATTTTTATCTTCCTATAGCCTTATTAATTAATGACTAACTTTTTATTTTGATTTTCCTGCCTTAGTTTGTAACCTTGGCATATCCTCTTTAATCTTTTTATCATCCATATAGTAACCTAAATAAGCCGCTATAACATCAGCTTTACCATTATCGCCAAATGTATGTCTCAAAGATTTAATTAATTCATTTACTTCTAATGATGAACACCTATTAGCAAAAGTATATACATTGTCAAATTCCTTAGGAATAAGAGCTTTAACTAGATCTTCTAAAGAATAAGCTTTAATAAACTCCTCCGCAAATTCTTGATCTTCATCCCTCGCTTGATTTAAACATACCCTTTCAAATATTGATTGAACATTTTGACGATTTTGCTCATTTAAAATTACTTGCTTTTCATCTTCAGTTAATAAATCTTCTGGTTTATTCAAAGCAGATTTTAAAAGTCCTTTGTTTTCATCAGAAACATATGAAATACAAGTCAAATAATATTTACTAAGCTTTTTACTATAACCAAAACGTCCTGCCGCATCTTCAAGTACATTTACACTACTTATAGGTTCATAAAAATTTTTCATTTTTTCATCTTCTTTCCAAAATCGGGTAAGATTAATTATATCCATCAAAAACATTTTTGTCAAACTTACAATTTCAATATAGTATATTCATATTAAAGAACAAAATACTAACTATATTATCAACACTTCTAAAGAATATCTCAAACAACCTCATAAGTGGTTGTAAAAATGTTATGATTAGTACAATACTCCATAACATATTTATTTTCTTTCTTGCAAATAATTACTCCTACAGTATCATCATGAAATGATTTTCTAATATTTTTATCAACATAATTTATATATTTTGTGATCTGCCCAATATATTCCGCTTTTAATTCTGTCACTTTAAGTTCTATTATCACAAAACAATTAAACTTATAATTAAAAAGTAAAAAATCAATATAATTATATTTATCCCCCATTTTAATTTTTACTTCACTACCAACATATGTAAAACCAACCCCAAGTTCTTTTAAGAAGTCATCAATATTTTCTAAGATTGCTTGATGTAAGGCATATTCACTTAATTCTTCGTTTGAGTTATTAGTTTTAATTATGATTGGATTTTTAATTAAAGTACTTATTTTAGGTTCTTCTAGCTCTTCCTTATACCCTATTCTTTCATATTCATTAGATTTGATTCTTTCATTAAGCTCACGATAGGATAAATTTTGAGATATTGCAATATCCATATAATATTTAATTGTATTAAAATCTTTTAACGATAAAAGTAAACGATAATGTGTCCATGTTAATTCGGCACGCACTGCGTGCCATTTTTTAAATTTAATATAAAAACTTCTCATGTTACGCAAATTTCTTTCAGTATAACCTTTACCAAGTTCTTTAGTTAATTTGAAAGAATACTCTTTAATTAATTTATTTCCGTATTTAGCTCTCTTCTCTCCACCTTGAGCTTCTACAATTAATCTACCAACTTCAAAGTAGGCATTTAAATCACTTTTATTTTTAGAATAATCTTTAACCTTCTTATATATTTCATTCTTAACTAAGGTTTCTTTTATTTCATTATAGTAATTCATTTTTTCACCTCTATTTATTAATATACGAGGTTTATAAACAAATTCCTTCTTTCAAAGAAAAAAACTATAGAATTTTAACTCTATAGTTTATTTCAAATAAGGTTTTAAAAACTTACCAGTATAACTTTCCGGACATTCCGCTACTTCTTCTGGTGTTCCAGTAACGACAATATTACCGCCACCATCGCCACCTTCTGGTCCTAAATCGATAATATAATCAGCTACTTTAATAACGTCTAAATTGTGCTCGATAACTAAAACTGTATCACCATTATCGACAATTCTATTTAAAATAACAAGTAACTTTTTAATATCATCAGAATGTAAACCAGTAGTTGGTTCATCTAAAATAAACAAACTCTTACCTGTTGGCTTCTTTTGTAATTCTTTAGCAAGCTTAACTCTTGCAGCCTCACCACCAGAAAGTGTTGGCGCACTTTGACCAAGCTTAATATAAGAAAGTCCAACATCATAAAGCATCTGTAATTTATTTTTGATCTTTGGTACATTTTCAAAAAACCTAAGCGCCTCTTCAACTGTCATCTCTAACACATCATAAATGTTCTTGCCTTTATATTTAATTTGTAATGTCTCGCTATTATAACGTGTTCCGTGACACACCTCACAAGGTACATAAACATCTGGTAAAAAGTGCATCTCAATTTTCTTAACACCATCACCCCAACACGCTTCACATCTTCCACCTTTGACATTAAATGAAAATCTACCTTTATCATATCCTCTCATTTTAGCTTCTTTAGTTTCAGCAAAAACATCACGAATATCGTCAAATACTGAAGTATAAGTAGCTGGATTACTACGAGGTGTTCTTCCAATCGGTGTTTGTGAAATATCGACAACTTTATCGATGTTTTCTAAACCTTTAATAGATTTAAACATCCCCGGTCTTTCTTTAGACTTATATAAATTATTTGAAACAGCTTTATATAAAATCTCATTAACAAGTGTACTCTTACCACTTCCAGATACACCAGTTACACATATGAATTTACCTAGTGGAAATTTAACCTTAACATTTTTTAAATTATTTTCTTTAGCCCCCACTATCTCTAAATACTTCTTATTACCTTTTCTTCTTTTCTTAGGCACCTCTATTTTAAGTTCACCAGTCAAATATTTACCAGTTAAACTATTAGGATTAGCCATAACTTCCTTAGGCGTTCCTTCAGCAACAACATTACCTCCGTGAACACCAGCACCAGGTCCAATATCTACTAAATAATCTGCTTGCAGCATCGTATCTGTATCATGTTCAACCACAATTAAAGTATTTCCTAAATCACGCATTTTTAAAAGTGAATTAATTAATCTTTGATTGTCTCTTTGGTGTAAGCCAATACTAGGTTCATCCAAAACATATAACACTCCTGTTAATTGTGAACCAATCTGTGTAGCTAATCTAATTCTCTGAGCCTCACCACCAGATAGTGTCTTAGCTTCCCTATCTAAAGTCAAATACTCTAAACCAACATTAATCAAAAATAAAAGTCTCGAATTTATCTCTTTAATAATAAGTTCAGATATTTCTTTCTGTTCTTTGGTCAATTTTAACTTACCCAAAAATGCATATAAATCCTTAATACTAAGTTGTGTCATCTCATAGATGTTTTTACCGCCAATTAAAACAGAAAGTACATCGTCAGAAAGTCTTGCACCATGACACTTTGGACATTTAAGTTCCGTCATATAATTTTCAATCCAAGTTCTAACCCAAGCACTTTTAGTTTCTATATAACGTCTTTCTAAGTTAGTAATAATACCTTCAAAATAACCTTTAGTACTTCTCTTGTTACCAGCCTTAGAAGTATAATTAAATGTAAGTAAATCAGGACTACCATATAAAACAACATCTAATTCTTTCCTAGTTAAATCTTTAACTGGCTTATCCATATCGATACCATGATGACGACAAGCTGTTTCCAAATTAGTGTATGTAATATTGTTTTCATCATCGACATTGATTGCCGCAATTGCCCCATCATTAATACTCAAACTCTTGTCTGGAATAATTAAATCCTCATCTATCTTATATTTAATACCTAAACCCTTACACTCTGGACATGCACCCCATGGTGCATTAAATGAAAACATTCTAGGCTCTAACTCTGGTAAAGAAAAATCACATTCTGGACAAGCATACGTCTCACTCATCAGCATCTTCTCTCCACCGATAACATCAATTAACAATTTACCATGACCAAGCTTAGTAGCCACTTCCATACTTTCATAAAGTCTACTTCTAATTTCCGGCTTTATCACTAATCTATCGACAACTACCTCAATCGTATGTTTCTTATTTTTCTCTAAAGAAATATCCTCAGATAAATCATATTCTTCATCATCGATAATTGCCCTAACGTAGCCTTCCTTACGTAACTCTAAAAGTAAATCTTTATGAGTTCCTTTTTCTAAAGCCACAACTGGGCCCAAAACTCTAATTTTAGTCCTCTCTGGTAATTTCAAAACATCATTACACATCTCTTCAATACTTTGACTACTAATTGGTTTGTGATGCCTTGGACAATAAGGTACCCCAATACGCGCATATAAAAGTCTTAAATAATCATAGATTTCCGTAACTGTTCCAACCGTACTACGTGGATTCTTATTAGTCGTTTTTTGGTCGATACTGATTGCTGGTGAAAGTCCATCTATACTATCGACATCAGGTTTCTCAGAACCACCTAAAAACTGTCTTGCATAAGCACTTAAACTTTCAATATATCTTCTTTGACCTTCCGCATAAATTGTATCAAAAGCTAAACTACTCTTACCACTTCCAGATACACCAGTCATGACAATTAATTTATCTTTAGGTAAAGTAATATTAATATTTTTTAAGTTGTTTTCTCTTGCACCTTTCACTACTATTTTGTCCATATCTTTCAACTCCTTCAAATAATTTAAGTTCTGCTTCCGTTAAATTATAATCTCTAATAAATCTATTTCTTCGGTCCGCATAAGCATGTAACATCATACTAATAATCTCTTCTCTAGAAATTACTCTAACAATTCTTAAATTTTCACATACATACATATCGTAATATCCATAATATTCATCATCGTACTCTTTCATTTTTCCAAACCCAATAACTTCAGTAATCACTGAAGTGTCAGGATCGACATATCTAAAACAATCCTCTATATTTGTACATAAGTGAAAACCATTACCATTGTTTCCCCATTTAATTTCACCATCCGCATGATAAACTTTTCCAATTTCAAATTTATTACCATATCTATTCGTAAAGTCTTTATTAAAACCTTTATATCCGATTACAAACAATCTATCACATCCAAAACTACTATCAATATTATAACATCACTGTCAATATATTTTTAGACAATTATAATTTTACATTACGAACAAAAGTTTGTCAATATAGAAAATAAAAACATCTAGCAAAACTAGACGTCTTAATCTTTTGGTTCAAATATTAATGACATAAAGAAAGCAAATATAATCGCCGCACTAATACCAGCTGCTGTTAAATCTAAAGTTCCACTAAATAACCCTAAAACTCCTTCAGTATTGTAACCATGAATTGCACCATGCGTTAAATTGTGACCAAAACTTGTAATTGGCACAAGCGCTCCACCACCAGCCCATAAAACAATCTGATCGTAAATATTAAACACATCTAAAAATGCTCCTAAAACGACAAATATAACTGTAATATGACCAGGCGTTAACTTAGTTGTATCTAATATTATTTGGGCAATCGCACATACAATCCCGGCGAATAAAAAAGCATTTAAATAGATCATGATATTACCTCCAAACTAACCGCATGACATGTTGCTGGTATTGAAAGTTTATGATTAACCATCGTTGGACTCATTAAAGCTCCCGTTGCCGCCAATAATACTTTTTTATACTTGCCCTTCCTCATCTTATCAAATATATAACCATAAGTAACTAACGGTGCACACGCTGGACCACTCGCTCCCGCATAAACCGGTTGATTTTCTCTATCGTAAAGCATAACTCCTGTATCATTATAATTTTTTAATTTAATGTTGTATTCACTAAGCATATACTCTTTCAAAACCTCTTTACCATATACTCCCAAATCACCAGTAAGTACTAAATCATAGTAACTAATATCTCTCCCAGTATCTTGAAGATGTTTATAAATCGTATCAGCAGCCGCTTTTGCCATTACCGCACCCATATTAAATACATCTTTAACTCCAGAATCTATAACTGCCCCAATTGTTCCACTTTCTATTTTTATATTTCCAGTTTCCTTAGAAAGTAAAGCCGCAACTCCACCAGTTGAAGTAAAAGTCGTTGTCTTCGGTTTTGGACCCCCATATTCAACTGGATAACGATATTGTTTCTCAGCCGCTGTATTATGCGAAGACGTAAATGTAATAACCTTATTTAAAAATCCCCCATCGATTAAAGCACTACCTAATATAAGACCTAAAGTCGAAGTTGAACATGCCGCATAAATTCCAATAAAACTTTTATTAAACTTCATCATCGCATAATTAGATGCCACTATTTGATTTAATAAATCACCACCGATAAAAGCATCCACACTGTTTATCTCAACTTTGCTTTTTCTAACTAAAGTATCAATTGCTTCATTAATTAAATGTTCTTCTGCCTCTTCCCAATTGTTTTCTCCAAAATATAAATCCTTATGGCATAAATCAAAATATTTACCAAGTGGACCATTACTTTCGTATGGGCCAGTTATTGTAGCTGTTTCATTTATATAAACATTGTTAAACTTAAACGTCATATTAGTCCCACCACCATTCTGATTAAACTAAAGACAAAACTACTGACAACTCCAAATATAATAACAGCCCCAGATAATTTAAGCATGTTCATACCAATACCAGTAACTAACCCTTCTTTTCTAAACTCCAAAGCCGCACTCATCGTCGCATGTGCAAAACCAGTAATTGGTATAATAAGTCCACACTTACAGAAATTAACCCACTTATCAAAAAAGCCTAAAGACGTAAACAAACAACTCAAAAATATAAGTGTCACTAACATACATACTGTTGCTTCTTTAGTTGGTATATCCAACCAAGCTACATACATATCGATCAAAAACTGTCCAAGTACTCCCATTAAACCACCCGTTATAAAAGCCGTAACCGCATTACCAATTACGTTTTCCTTTGGACTATTTTTTTCTACAATCTCTTGATAACTTTGTTTCATATAATTTCCTCCTAAAATTATTATGAACCAAATTATTTTTTTCTATACAAAAAAACCACTAACACGCATTGGTGCAAGTGGTATTCGCATACTCATAACTATATTTATTATTAGTAAAGGTAATGATAACTGATCCATTAAAGTTTTTAAAATTTTCCTCTTCTTCAGTACTACCTTCACGATATTTAGGATTTTCTATATCATCAGAAGTTAAAAGTCCTTCCTTCTGCATCATATCTACACTAAGACAACAACTGCTTCCTTCTGTTTGACTTGGTAACTTTAATGAATTTTTAGACATATATGTCCTCGCCGTATCTTCAATCGTATCAACTTGTTCATTATAAGCTCTTTGTCTAGAATCATTCAAAGCCGTATTAATAGTTGGAATTGCAATCATCGCAATTAAACCTAAAATAACAATAACCCCTAAAAGTTCAACTAAAGTAAAACCCTTTTTCATACCTATCACCTATTATTAATTATAAATAAGAGAATTATAATTGTCAATTAAAGGTTTTACGAAGTTTAACTAAAACCTTCTTTTCTCTTCTAGAAACGTCAACTTGACTCAAACCTAAATTATTAGCAATCTCACTTTGTGTCATATCTTCAAAATATCTTTCATACATAATAGTTCTCTCAGGCTCTCCTAAACTATCAATTTCCTGTTTTAAAAAAACTAATGTATTATAATCGACCTCTTTTGCCGCAATCACATCATAAAGTGATAAATCATCTAAATAAGTCTCATCTAAACTAACTCCTTCACCTTTGTAATTCATCAGCATATTTAAATTTTCTAAAGGTATATTTAAATATTCACTAAGCTCTTCATTAGTAGGCTCTCTCATAAACTCTTGAGTTAAATATAACTTAGCCTTATCTATTTTATTTCTAGCTCTCATCATATCTTTACTTAATTTAATCGCATGATTTTCTCTAGCATATTCTGATATTCTCCCTAAAATATAAGGATAGGCAAATGTTGTAAACTTAACCCCTCTAGATGCATCAAACTTTTTATAAGCCTCCATCATCCCAATACATCCTGCTTGAAACAAATCATCCATATCTTGATTATTCCCAAAATGACTTGCAATACTGTAAATCAAATTACTGTTTTCTAAAATCACCTCTTTTAAAGGATCCATTTCCACCTCCTAAACATTAATAAGATTAACTGCCGAAAGTTCATCTGGGACAACATTAAAAGAGTTTAAATCATAGTTAAACTTATTTTTACTTAGACAAATCATTGTGTTTCCATCATTATGATTACATACGTTGTAGCATTTAACTAAAGTTTTGAATCCACTCTCATCTAGTTTATTTAAATTTTCTAAATTAAATACTACATTTTTAATTCCAACATTTACAAGTAAATTCCAGACTTCATTATTTAATTTTTTTCTCGTTTTCTTAGTTAACTCTCCAAACAATCTAACAAATAAAATACCATACTTCGAGTCCATATCTATCTCTAACATATCATCACCATACATACTTTAACACTTCCAAAACCTAAATAATACTCTTTCGACAAAAGTAGAAAATAAAAGAAAAAATACGCCTATTTAACGTATTTTAATCTTCTTCTTTCTTCTCTAATTTAACTAATACCTCACGCGGTTTTGAACCATTAGGTGGTCCAACAATTCCTCTTTCTTCAAGTAAATCTATACACCTAGCTGCCCTATTATATCCAAGCCTAAATCTTCTTTGAAGTAAAGAAGCACTAGCCTTACCTTGCGTTATAACAAACTCTCTAATCTCATTATATAAAGGTTCTTCATAATCATCATCTTCTACCATCGTTGTTGCTCCTCTATCTTCATCAGCAACAGTTAATGACGTATCATACATTGCTTTTTGTTGAGATATCGTATAATCGACAACTGCTTTAATTTCATCATCACTGACAAATGTACCTTGAACACGGGTTGGAATACTCTCTCCTTGTGGTAAAAATAACATATCACCTTTACCAAGTAACTTCTCAGCCCCACTCATATCAAGGATTGTTCTAGAATCAATGCTTGATGATACTGCAAATGAAATACGAGATGGAATATTAGCCTTAACCACACCAGTAATAACATCCGTACTAGGTCTTTGAGTAGCTACTATCAAATGAATACCTGCCGCACGGGCCATTTGCGTAATTCTCATAATTGAATCTTCAACCTCTTTAGCAGCCACTAACATCAAATCCGCAAGCTCGTCAATAATAACAACTATATAAGAAAGACGGTTAATTTTTTCATCATCTGGTAAACTTTCATTTTTCTTATCGACATAAGCATTATAACCAGCTATATTTTTGGTTTTACTTCCCTCAAACAAATCATATCGGTCTTCCATAATTTTTACTATTTTTTGTAAAACAATATTTGCTTTTTTAGGATCAGTAACAACTGGTGTAAGTAAATGTGGTACTCCATTATACATAGATAACTCAACCTTCTTAGGATCCACTAATACTAATTTTACCTCATCAGGTTTTGTTCTCATCAAAATAGAAGTAATCATACTATTGATACATACTGATTTACCACTACCAGTAGAACCAGCAACAAGTAAATGTGGTGTCTTATCAATTTCACACCATACCGGATTACCCATGATACTTTTACCTAAAGCTACTAACAACTTAGAATCATCTTTACTTTTAGGAACAGCTTCCAAAATTTCTCTAATTGAAACTGACATAATTGATTTATTAGGTAGTTCAATACCCACTGTTTTCTTACCAGGAATTGGAGCCTGTATACGTACATCTTTAGCCCCTAATTCCAATGCAATTTCTTTATTTAAAGCTGTAATTTTAGATAATCTTGTACCAGACTTAATTTCAAGTTCATATTGCGTAACCGAAGGCCCAATATTAGCAGCTACAACTTTGCCTTCAACGCCAAAGTCTTTAATAACTTTTTCAAGCTCTGTCACATTAGTCTTAATTGAATCTTGATTAGCCTTAATAGCTTCTTTTTTGACTTTAGGTTTTATTAATAACCCCATTGGTGGTTTATTATAACCTTTACTATCAATATGAACTTCTTCTTTATGTTCAGTTATTTCTTCCTTAACCGGTTCTTTAGGAAGTTCATCTATTGAAGAAATAACTACTTTCTTATCTTCATTTTCATACTCTTCTTCAGCTTCTTTAGCCGCTTTTTCAGCTTTTCTATTAATCTTAGCTTCCTTAGCTTTCTTTAATTTATCTCTAATATAGTTCACAGCATCATAAATAGATACCCCAGTAAACATAATAAGCCCACATATAATTAATGCCAAACAAACAACTCTAGTTCCTTCTAAAGTAAGCAGTTTTACTCCAATAACCGCAAAAATAGCTCCAAGAATTCCACCGCCTTGAATATCAGTCGTATGATTGACAAAAGCCATCAAATTATCAATAGTTGCTGTAATAATCTCCCAAGCCGAAACATCAGCCCCTAACTGTTTTATATATTCCGTATGTGATAAAATCAAAATACCTAAAACTAAAATATATAAACCTACTAATCTTGAAGTCAAAAAATCAGGTTTTTCTCTTTTTACCATCATATATATTCCAGCCGCACCTGTCGCCACTAAAGGTAAAATATACCATCCACCAGCAATAAAACCAGCAAACCCTTTAATAATATCAGCGGTAACACCAAAAGGACAGCACCCAATTATCATAATTAAGATGAGTACTATTCCCTTAAGCTCTATACTATAAGAAGGTTGCTCTTTCTTTTGTTTTCTACTTTTTTTCTTCGCCATGATATCCTCTCCATTATTACATAACAATTATATCATTTTTCCCCTAAAAACAAAAGTAACCAAATAAATTTGACAATTTTTTACAAAAAGAAAGATTTATTCATCTTTCTTCAAAATAGCCTTTAAAATTCTATAAGAATCTTTAAAACTCTTATAATGTGATACTTCATCCGCATATATCGCTTTAATTGAAACATAATCCATGTGGGTATTATTTAAAGCCAAATATTTAAGTACATTAATCTCATATTCAAATCGACTACCAGAAACTAAACATAAATCATTAAGTATTTCTTTAGGAAAGCACCTAAGACCAGTTTGTGTATCCTTTATATTAGTTTTATATTTGTGATTAAAAATAAATGATGATAACTTATTAGCTAATTTTCTTTCAAAAGGTGTTTTTTTATCAAATGTTCTAACTCCTAAAACAACCTTTTTACTCTCTAAAAATTTATCTGCCACTTTCTTAATATCTGAAATATCTTGTTGAAGATCATCATCGACCGTAATAACTCCCAAACAGTCCGTAGAAGTAATATACTTAAAACCAGTTTTCAAAGCCTCACCTTTGCCCATATTTTTATCATGCACAAGCACCTTATAATTTTTTAAACGTTTAAAAACAGCTTTGCCCTCACTGCCATCATCGACAATAACGATATTATTAAATCCCGCTTCTTTTAAATTATCTATAACACTATATAATTTAAGTGAAGGATTATATGTTGGGATTAATACAAAGATATCATCATACATAACACCACATCCTATAAATATTATAACAAAATACCTTATAATATTAAACAAAAAAGAAAGACCTATTTATCTTCCTTAGTATCTTTCTTCTTATCTTTTTTCTTTTCATCAGGTTGACTAGCCTTTAAAACTTCTTTTCTAGATAGATTAAGTCGACCTTTTTTATCATAACCAAGTGATTTAACTAAAATCTCGTCGCCGACTTTAACCATATCACTAGGTTTCTCAACTCTTTTAACATCTAATTGTGAAACATGGACTAAACCTTCACATCCAGGCCATAATTCTACAAAGCACCCAAACTCTTCAACCTTAACAACCTTACCTGTATAAACCTTATCAGGTTCAACCTCACGTACAATATCTTTAATTCTTCTAGCCGTCTCATCAATAACATTTTTATCAGTATGGTAAATAACAACTCTACCATCATCTTCTAAATCAACTTTAACTGCATTGATATCGTTAACTGAATTAACATGACTAGATTCTAAAATAATCTTTGTAATCATGTCGCCACCCTTACCAATAACATCTTTAATCTTATCTGGATTAATCATAAATGTCATCACTTTAGGTGCATACTGACTAACTTCTTTACGTGGTTCTTTAATAGCTCCAAGCATAACATCTAAAACTTGAAGTCTAGCTTTCTTAGCTTGTTCTAAAGCTTCTTTTAATATTTCTCTAGTAATACCTTTAATTTTGATATCCATTTGTAAAGCACATACACCATCTTTAGTACCAGCAACTTTAAAGTCCATATCACCTAAATGGTCTTCCATTCCTTGAATATCAGTTAAAATTGTATAATCATCACCATGAGTAATTAATCCCATTGCAATGCCCGCAACCGGTGCTTTAATCGGAACTCCAGCTGCCATTAAACTCATACATCCCGCACATATACTTGCTTGTGATGATGAACCATTACTCTCTAAAATCTCAGATACAACCCTTATTGTATAAGGAAATTCTTCTTCTGATGGAATAACTTGTAATAATGCCTTCTCACCAAGTGCTCCATGGCCGATTTCTCTACGACCTGGTGCTCCATATCTGCCAGTTTCACCAACTGAAAATTGTGGGAAATTATAATGCAACATAAATCTCTTAGAATCTTCAAGTCCAAGTCCATCCAATATTTGATGTTCTCCTAAAGCCCCTAAAGTAGTCACAGATAAGCTTTGCGTTTGCCCTCTTGTAAATAATGCTGAACCGTGTGTTCTAGGCAAGAAATCAACTGAAGCTGAAAGTGGTCTAATCTCGTCCATTGCTCTGCCATCAGCACGTGTGTGTTCCTTAACGACAATCTGTCTAAACAACTCATACTCTACTTCATTATATATAATTACAAGTTTAGCTTTTAACTGTTCTAAATCATCTGGATGCATATCCTCATTTTCAGATTCATATTTACTAATTAAATTATCTTTAACCTCATCCAATGCAGCATATTTTTCTAACTTATCTTTAATTCTTAAAGCTTTATCAATATCATCTTTAATTAAATCAGTAACTTCTTTTTTAAGTTCATCAGAAATTTCTAATTTTTCATATTCCATTTTTTCCTGGCCAATTTCTTTAACAATAGTATTTTCAAATTCCACTAATTTTTTAACCGCTTCATGACCAAACATCAAAGCCTCTAACATATCTTCTTCTTTAACCTCTTTAGCTGATGATTCAACCATATTAATAGCTTCACTTGTACCAGCTACCGTTAAATCGATATCAGAAATTTCAGACTGTTCTGTAGTCGGATTAACAACAAGTTCACCATTAACTCGGCCTACTTTAACTCCAGCAACTGGTCCATTAAATGGAACCTTACTAATTGAAGTTGCGATAGATGAACCAAGTAGTGCCGCAAGTTCCGGTGAATTATCTGGATCAACTGATAAAATAGTATTTACTATTTGAACCTCATTTCTAAAATCATCTGGGAAAAGTGGCCTCATTGGTCTATCGATCATTCTAGCTGCAAGGGTTGCTGCTTCACTCGGTCTACCCTCTCTTTTAATAAAACCTCCTGGAATTTTACCTACTGAATATAATTTTTCTTGATAAAGTACCATTAATGGGAAAAAGTCAGAAAGTAGTCTTGCTTCTTTAGACACAACAACTGTCGATAAAACAACCGTATCACCATATCTAACAAGAACTGCTCCATCAGCTTGTTTGGCAACTTCGCCATTCTCGATAGTTATTTTTCTCCCATAAAAATCTAATTCAAACGTTTTCTTCATACATCTATGTCCCTTTCTATGAAAAGACACTCTAAAAAGAGTGTCTACTATTTTCTAAGTCCTAAACTTTTTACGATTTCACGATATCTTGTAACATCTTTTTCCTTTAAATATTGTAATAAGCTTCTACGTCTACCAACTTTTTGTAGTAAACCACGACGTGAATGATAATCGTGAATATGTGTTTTTAAGTGCTCAGTTAATTCTTTAATTTCTTCAGTTAAAATAGCAATTTGTACTTCAGCTGAACCAGTATCGCCATCTTTTCTGGCATACTTTTTAACTAACTTAGCCTTTTCTTCTTTACTTAAAGCCATGTTCTATCCTCCTTTATCAAAATATTCGCTTAAATCTAAGATATAAAGATGGAGTTCTTTACATCCGAGAAATAAGTACCACTAATAATATACATTAAATTGTAGGAAAATGCAAGATTTTTTTAATTTCATCATTAAAACAAAAGTTTAATTAGCAGTTGTCGCAAAATTTGCAACAACCAACTAACTATTAATATTACAAAAAATTATCCAACTGGTGCAAAAAATGCAACAGTTCAAATCCTTTCTCTATAATTATTATAAAGTTTACTTGTATAATCTATATAGCCTTCTTTAGCTAACCTACTAGTTGCAAAACAAACTGGTATATTATTTTCTTCACATATTCGCAAAACATTATCCTTATCTTTAGTAATTTCATTCCAAATAGAAGGATGAATCATCGTATTTATTGCAAATTGATCTGCCCTTTTTTCTAAAAATTCATCTTCATCTATAATAACTTTACTCTTTGCTTTGTTATAATCTGATTTTACATGACCAAGTTCATGATATAAAGCAAAATAAAATGATGCTTTATCCTTATAAAGTTTCGTCAAATAAATTACTGGATTATCAGCTTTAACCATCATACATCCTCTTATTTTAGTACCCTTCAAAGCATCTTCTATTACAAGATAAATTCCATATTTATTTAAACATTTAACAATCTTATCTTCATCAAATTTTTCTAAAGAAAGTATTTTTAAATCATGAATTAAATCCACAAATTTATTTTTATCATACTTACATATATCTATATTTTGAATCAAACTATCGCAATGCTTTATCCAAAGCATTACTTTATTCATATCGGCTTGACTGTTTTTCTTATATAAAATTGTTTGTTCACTATAATCATTAAATGTATCAAAATTTTTAATAGATAAAAATTTAAATAAATCCATACATACCTGAACAACTGATTTTTCATCTTTAAATTTTAACCATTCCCTATCTTTAAGTTCCTTAATTGAAAATGATTTTAAATACTCTTTTAATTCTTTTTCGTCTTTAAAATTTTCTTTCAAATATAAATATATTCTTTTTTCCTCTTCCGCTTGCCATATAAGTTCAACATCGATATCTGTAATTAAATTAATTGCCAGCATGAGTTCTACCGATATCTCTGCCTTATTATTTAATATTTCATTCATATGCTTTTGTGTAATACCTAATCTTTTAGCAAAATCACTTTGTGAAATCCTATGATAATCCAAATAATCTTTCAAAATCGGTCCAAAGCCATAATAATTACGTTCAAACATATTATCCCTCCCCATAATGTTTGTCATCAATTTTTACAAACTCTATAGATTCTATACTGACTAAATCATAAGGATATTTTCCTTCTGGTTTCAAATATAATCTAATCTTATTATTTACTTTAGCCGTATATATTTCTTTTAAATCACCTTTTTTCTTTTCTATTCCATAAATTTTAGACAAAGAACTATTTATTAACTTCTGCATATTACTTGATGATTTTATTAAACTTTCAATATGCATTATTCTCTCAAGCTCATCAACTTTATGTTTAGATATAATTTTTCTTTTTAAATCCCGTTCATAAGTTTTTGTTTTATTGATAAAAATAAAAACACCTTCTCTCATGTTGTAAATATATTATAACATATTAAGTAATAATATACAACAAGAAAGAGGTGCTATTTAATTTTTTTCTATCTTCATTTCATATATTCTTCACTTGTAATTTCATAGCAGTAACAATCTACTGGGTCAGGAAGCATCGTATATTTACACTTGTTAATCTCGCCAGTTCTATGAAAACCTAACTTCTCCATAATCTTCCAAGAAGGAGCATTAACTATAGCCGCACTTGTTTCTATTTTTCTAATCTCTACATCATTAAACATATAGTCAAGCATCCTTTTAGCCGCTTCACTGCCAAGGCCATGTCCATGAAATTTAGACTCTAAAAACCATCCAACATCACGAACACTATCATCACTAGTTCCTTCTATCTTTTGGCAGCTAACTTGTCCTATACATCTATTTTCAGACCTCAAAACAATTGACCACTGAAATATATCCTTGTCCAAAGCATGACTTAGCTTCTTATATTGCCACTTCTTTTCTTCTTCCCAGTCGCTATTAATTTTACTCGTTAAATAATATCTAGACACATTTTCATCGAGTAAAATTTCCCATAAAACTTTCAAATCTTCCTCCTGCGTCGGTCTTAAAATTAAATTATCAGTCTCTAATACTTTTGAACCTATATATTTCATGTTCTCACACCCTTAAAGCATAACCTCTACTTTATAGTCATCATTATCTTTCTTATAAATCGCCAGTTCCTTGCCATCCTCATCTAGAAATAAAACCATATCAGAATAATTACCTTTAACCTTATTTCCATTAAGTATTTTAAACTTTAACTCATCAGATACTGTAACTTTATCGATATCTAAAACATCTTTAACTAAAAGCAATTTATAATTACCTTTTCTAACCTCATCTAAGCTATAAGCATTCTTAATATCAAATATACCTTGACGAGTTCTTGTTAAATTACTCATCGTCCCAATTACATCCAAATCATTTAAAATGTCTCTAATTAAACTTCTAATATAAGTTCCTTTACTAACTAAACATTTAAAAGTAAACTTATCATCTTTAAAATCTAAAAGTTCTATTTTTTTAATCGTTACTTTTTTCTTAGGTAAAACAACTTCTTCGCCATTTCTCGCATATTCATATAGTTTTCTACCATTAACCTTAACTGCTGAATAAATTGGAACTTCTTGTTCATATGTCGTTTCATATTTTTGCAAGGTTTTTTCCAAATCATCCTTATTAATATAAACTTCTTTTTCTTCTAATACCGTGCCTTCTATATCCAAGGTATCAGTCTTAATTCCTAAAGTAACTTCCGCAATATATTCCTTCTCATTAGAAGAAAGTAACTCATTTAATTTTGTATATCTATTCAAACAAATAACTAAAACACCGGTAGCTAAAGGATCTAAAGTCCCATTGTGACCAACCTTTTTAGTACCAAATAGCTTACTTATCACATTAACTACATCTCTACTTGTATAACCCTTATCTTTATTGATAACTAAAATACCATTACTTTCTAACTTCAAATGTCGTTCCCTCTCTCGTATCATTAATCACAATATTTTTAGAAAGTAACTCTTCTCTAATAGAATCAGCTAATTCATAATTTTTCTCTTTCTTAGCTTGATTTCTCTCCTCAATTTTCCTTAAAACATACTCTTCTAACTCTTCAGAAATTTTCTCATCCTCAAGTAAAGAAAGTGAAAGAACTGAATCAAAATCCTTAATCAAATATAATTTAGTATTGTTATTTAAATCACTTTTTATCACATCGTATAAAGTCGTAAGCATCATTGATGTATTCATATCATTTTCAAAAGCTTCTTTAAACTTATCTTGATACTCTTTAGCCTTATCATAATCTATCTCACCATCTAAATTATCTTTAATATTTTTAACTCTACCTTTTAACTTGTTATAAGCATTCGTTGCCATATCTAAACTTTCTAAACTGTAAACCAAAACTTTTCTATAATGTGATTGTAAGCAAAAATATCTATAGATAATCGGATCATAACCTTTTTCTATCAAACTATTTAAATCTTTAGAATCACCTTTAGACTTACTCATTTTACCAGATTTATCATTTAAAAACTCCATATGAACCCAGTAATTACACCATTTATGACCTAAATAGCACTCAGACTGCGCAATCTCATTAGTGTGATGTGGAAATATATTATCAACCCCACCGCAGTGAATGTCTAAATGTTCTCCTAAATTTTGTATTGCTATCGCCGAACACTCTATATGCCAGCCCGGATATCCATATCCAAACGGACTATCCCATTTAAGTTCTTGATCTTTAAACTTAGAATTAGTAAACCAAAGCCCAAAATCAAATGGATTACGTTTATTAGTATCGACATCCACATCATCACGAACCGCTAGTAACAAATCATCCTTACTTCTTCCAGAAAGTTCATAATATTTAGGATACTTAGATGTATCAAAATAAATATTGCCACCAGATTCATAAGCATAACCTTCATCGAGTAACTTACTAATCATTTTAATATAAAATGAGATATTTTCTGTTGCTGGACTTATTATCTCAGGTTTCTTAATATTTAATCTTTCTAAATCTTTATAAAAAGCTTCAGTATAAAATTTCGCAATAGCTAAAACAGATTTGTGTTCCTTCTTAGCTGCCGTCATTAACTTATCTTCACCAGTATCACCATCACCCGTCAAATGACCAACATCCGTAATATTCATACATCTTTTAACATTATAACCTAAATAACGTAAACCCTTTTCTAAAATATCTTCAGAAATATAAGTACGTAGATTACCAATATGCGCATAATAATATACAGTCGGTCCACAGGTATACATTGTTACCATATCTTTATTATAAGGAATAAACTCCTCTACTTGTTTTGTTAAAGTATTATATAATTTCATTTTCTCACCTCTAACCTTATATAAAATTATATCATATATATTCTTATTTTTTCTTATTTTATATAAATTTTTTAACTTAAAAATATATAAATAATTCAAAAAATTATATAACGTAAATTTGACATTTAAAGAAACTATGATATAATAACCCTTGTCTTTTTTATGAATATATATTGAGAAAGGAAATAAATATGATAGAAACAAAAACTAAAAAAATATATAAACTACAAGAACTAATTGAAAACTTAGAACAAATGCATTCATTTAATTCTGAAAATAATCAACGCAGAGAAAAATATAAATTAACACCGTCAGAAAAAATTTCTTTCGCCTATGACTTTTATAACATTACAGGAAATATTAGTATATTAGAAATTTTAAGTAATATTCCAGAAGAAAATGAAGAATTAAAAAGGCCAATCATAAGATTCATGGTTAAATACAATTTATTAAAACCATACCCAAACACAAAACATTATTCTCAAGTTTTATCACAAAATGTTCTTAGTCAACTGAAAGTACGCAACATGTCTATAAACAGTGTAATTCACGAATATGACTATCAAAATTGGTTAGAATTGTTCGACGAAGATGCAATGTTTGAAGAAAGTAAAACCAAACATCCTTCATACCACATATTCTTAGACCCTAATGGTAACCCTGTAAAGTTTGATAAAGAACTATCAACTAAAGTAAAAGGTGCAATTATAGATGAAGGTATTGCTCCAGCAAGATGTATTGTTGAAGGTGCCTATCCATATGTTGTCAACGGAACATTCCAAGAATACACTGACAAAATTAAAACGAAAACACTTTAAAGGAGGAAACATATAATGAAAAATGAAATAGAAAGAGCCCATGTCGTATGTGCTTTAATTCAAGAAGAAAAAGGAATTAAATCAAAAAAGTTTGATAAAAACAAAAAAATAGACTTTGCTTATAAATATTGGACTTTAAACCCAGAAGATATTACAGAATTATATGATAGTTTAGCCCGAAACAATACTAACGAGGCAGCTAAACTAGCCAGAATAATCGGCGATTTTATAGATTATCAAGGAATAACCCCACTTAGAAGATTTGGCTATAGTTTCTTTGATCAACAATTAGAAGATATTCAAGCTGCTACTTCTAAAATTAGAACCAATGGTAACTGGTTAAGTCAATATGATATAGAAAGAGAATTTACTAAACAAGCTGAAAATCAAAGTCCTATTAGATATAGTTATCTAACCAAAGATGGAAATATACTTAAAATTGACAAAGATAAAGCTAGTGAAATCTTAGGTATCTTAATTGAAGAAAACATTCCAACTGCGAAATGTATTGTTACTGGAAGCTTTATTCCATATGCTAATGGTAATATTGATGAATATGTCAAAACATTAAAAAAAATAAAATAATTAAAACATCACAAATTTTGATGTTTTTTTATTTGTGATGAGAAGAATTACAAAATATGATATAATTTTAATAATTAGAAAGTAGGAAAATTATGATGTATAAAAAAGAGTTTCTTAGAAGCTTTAAAAATGAATTAAAAAACAATAAAGCAAAATTTATTATCTATTTTTTTTTAAGGACTTTAATTATTCTCTGTTTAATATTACAAATAATTAGGAAAGACTTTGAAAACGTTGCCTTATGTTTTTTATCACTCATATTATTATTCTTGCCATTTTTAATTGAAAGACGTTTAAAAGTCGACCTTCCAAACACTTTAGAAATTATTATAATGCTCTTTGTCTTCTCAGCCGAAATCTTAGGCAAAATAAATAATTTTTATGAAATCATTCCTTTTTGGGATACCATTCTTCATACATTGAATGGTTTCGTTATGGCCGCCATCGGTTTTTCACTATTTGATATTTTAAATGACAAAATAAAAAGCATTCACCTCTCGCCTATATTCTTATGTCTATTTTCATTTTGCTTTTCTATGACCATTGGCATCATATGGGAATTCTTTGAATATGAAATGGACAAAATCGTTAACTTTGATATGCAGAAAGACGAATACATTAACAAAATCAATACAGTCACTTTAGATCCAGAAAAAAATAATAATGTAATTACAATCAATAATATAAAATACACTATCATATATGACCAAAACAACAACGAAATAGTTAAATTAAATGGCTATTTAGATATCGGACTTAACGATACTATGAAAGATTTAATTGTAAATTTCATAGGAGCTATTATCTTTAATATTTTCGGATTTCTATACTTAAAAAACCGTGATAAAGATATTGTAGTTAAAAATTTTATTATCACAAACAAAAAGATTAAAGCGTAAATACTATGTCAAAATTTAAATATGAAAATATAATCCGAAATCTCCAAACCATGAATGGTTTTACTCAAGAATATTTAGCCAAAAGAATACATGTTGATAGTAGCACAATTTCAACATACGAATTAGAAAAAAGAGTCCCCCCCACTAACAACTTTTTACAAAATATGTGAAGTATGTAATGCCGACATTACTTTTAAAATTGATAAACAGGCATATTCCACAAAAAAATAAACCATAGATTTAAATAAAGAATATACTTAAAATTAAGTATATTTTTTTTTAACAAAAAAAACGAGCCATAAAAACTCGTAAGTTCTAACTGGTGCGGGCGAAGGGACTTGAACCCCCATGCCGTAAGGCGCTAGATCCTAAGTCTAGTGCGTCTACCAATTTCGCCACGCCCGCATTTAAAGTGGTGGACCCTGATGGACTCGAACCATCGACCGCCCGGTTATGAGCCGGATGCTCTAACCAACTGAGCTAAGGGTCCAATAAAGCTGACTTCTATATAATACCACATTAATAAATATTATGCAAGAAGTAAGTTAAAAATTTATACTTTATTAATCATATTTAATAAATTAATTTTAAATTTATCTTTATCTGAATGCTCTTTTGAAAGCATTACACCCTTATAAGTAACAAGTTCAGATTGATGACCTTCACTTAAAATATCCTCAGGTGATAAAGTCACTAAAGTAACACTTTTACTATCATCGTTCACTTCATAATGAAGTTTAACCTCACCATGTACTTTTGCAAACAAAGCATCAGTTGGTAAATTTACTTCATATTTTTTTAAATTTCCTTCAGTCGCCACTACTGTACCTAAAAACTCCCCAGCTTTAATCTTAGGGTAATACTCAAAATAGAGCTTTTTAAAAGCTAGCATATTATACTTCTTTAAAGCACTTTCTAACTTCTTAAACTCATTCTCATTTTGATAACCAAAAACGTATTTTTCCATAGCTGTCATTCCTTCCTATGTGGCATACTTTACTATTATTATAGTATCATATATAAAACTATAAATCAAACCTTAAACATATATTAGCTAAAATTTGACAAGCACTTGGCATCCTAAAAGAGTCAAAGAAAACTAGGTACTACCTAGCTTTCTTCTCCTGTCTTAACATATCCTTGTTCTATAAGTGAAGTATCATCACAGCTTGACCACTTAGTATCCACTCCACTACTCAAAGTTTTACTGCGAGATCTATAATAAGTAACATTTTTATAAATCGGTTCATCCGTATAAGTTGTTACTGTTTTTTTGCAAGTTACCATATTATCATATGTTCCAGCATTATCATAACTAGCTGCACAAACATATTTTGTTAAACCATTATAAATAACCTTCACAGCCGCCTTTTCCGTAACACTATTATGTGCGACTCTTTGTGTTCCTGTTTGAACTTTGCTTACTCTTGTTTGAACTTGATTCGTACTAGTTTCTACTATCTTTTTAGTACTCCAACTTGACCACTCTCCATATGCCCAAGTCTCGTCAAGATTTTTTACGAACTCGCACCTTGCGGTGCTGGTACTGGGAAATTGTGTTCCATCAAGTCCCATATGAAGCATTATATAATCTTCTTTATCAGTACATGATAAGTTAACCTTCATCGTATATTCATCTTCATCTTTAGTAACTTCTATATAAGATTTATTATTATCACATACTCTATTATTACTATCAGAAAACTCGACAAGTAACTTATTATCATACATTTCTCCTAAAGTCATTTTAACTGTATCACCAGTCTCTTCAGGAAGTCTAGATGCTGTAAAATAACCACTACCAGCGGTTGCCATAGCAAGTAAATTATTATTAAAATTATCCACTCCACCAGTTTCCGATACTTTCTCATCTACATAATTTGTAACAAATCCTCTAGTTGGGAATAACATCATTAATACAAATATTAATAAAACAACTAAAACTATTTTCACAAAAATACCTTTTAGTGTTTGACGTCTTTCGTTACCTTCCTCTTCGTACATACCCTCTTCCCCCTTTCAGATATGGTAGTTATAATAACACAATTATACACAAAAGTCAAACAAAGGTAACAATTTTCCAAAAATAAAAGGACATAAACGTCCTTACAATTTGTCAATCATTAATTATGTAAATTTCTAGCTTTTACTAACCTTTTTATCGTATTCATATTATGTTGAATCGTCGTATCATAATTTAAAAATTGTCCTAAATCTTTCTCAAAATTATCCTCATCAAAGCCATCCAAAGTCATTTCATCATATAACTGTTTTAAAATGTCTTCATCGTATTTACTTAAACCTCTTAAAACCGAATTATCCCAAGTACAATCTTTCTTCTTCCATCTAAGTGAACTAATAATTGCTAGTTTCGCATAAATCGGACTTCTCTCATAAAGTTTTTCAACATCAGGCCTTAAATCATCACTTTTACCTAAATAAGGATTTAAAATATAAAATACTTCCTTTTCATTAAGGGCATTATTAATTAAATTCATCACATATATTGGATATAATTGATGATTACTAGCTACATATATTTGTCTTTCCTGGTCATAAATTTGTGGGAAGTTCATCCAAAGTGCATCGATATCTACATTATATTTTTCTCCTCCGCACATTACCTGATAACCTGTATCTCTAGTTTTAGATATTAAATGAAAATTAATATTTTCATCTTTATCAAATGTCATAACATCCTTCTTTTCAAAAAATGGAAACATATGAATATCATGAGAAAAATCTAGTGATTTTAAATCAAATACTAAACTATTCTCCTTATATTTTTTACATGCAGTATGACAATGATTACAAATTAATTTTCCATCTTTCATGTGGTATATTTTTCCATCACTATGATTATTAACCGCCGTTACTGGCACATCGACAAAACCACAATCACACATGTATTTTTCAGTTTTCCTACTTACAATAAACCTCGCATTAATAAGTTTTTCTACTCCTTCAAGTAACTTATCTACATTTTCACTATCTAAAATGAGTTTATCAAACTCTAAACCATAATTACCAAAATAATTAACATTATAATCTAATAGTGAAGATAAATCATTATAAGAATGTAATAAATTAATAGCTAAATTTTTCTGAATTTTTAACTTCTTACCCAATAGTTCAACAATCACCGGTGAAATAGCCATTCCGACAATTGGATTTGTCCTCGGTTTAATTGGCAAAGTACTAATTACCATATCTTTCATTGCTAATCACTTATCCTTTCAGATTTCTTCGGAGAAAACTTTTTAACTGGACCTAAAATACTCATCTTTAAACTGTCACGATTATATATAATAGCTCCCCCATCATATATTGCATAAACATCTTTTCTCTTTTCATTAGCTATCTTTTGTAATTTATTTAAATAATTTTTATTATTAATTGTATGTACATCCATATAAAATGGATCATCAAGTAAACCCAAACCATCATAAAAAGCAAAGTATTTATAATAGTTATTTTTTGCCGTAATAAAATATCTTTTTAGTTGTAATTCAGTTCCCGCACTTTCGCCAATTACTATTTTTTTAGTATGTTTTAATACATAAAGTAACTCAGTACTATGAACTATTTTCTTATACATCATCTCTGGATTACCACCAGGTAAGAAAATCACATCTACATCTTCTAAAATATTTAGAAGTTTATCTCTATCATCTTTATAACAATTACAAATAATAATATTTTCATCCTTAATACCTAATTTTTTTAAAGCTCCAATATATCTTTGATATCTATTAGTATCTTTAGAAAAATATTCATTCTCAAACCTTTCGGCATCTAACTCCACTGGAAAGGCCCATGGTAAAACCGCAACCTTATAGCTATCTTTGATATATTTTTTTATATCTAAATAATGATTTTCTACTCCTTTTGGAAAATCACTAAAGAGTAAACTATACATGTTTCATCTCCTCGTCCCTAAATTTATTTAATATTATAAGCAATATTTCCTTAACTTGCAAGACCGCATCTTTTTGTAATAAATAAAAATCCGTATTATACATTTTTTTATATCCTTCATCTAAAACTTTTTTACTAATGCTAGAAGGTTCTCTCGAACTAAAATTATAACCGTTTTCTATCATAAACTCTTCTAATCTAGCTAAATTCCAATTGTAATAATATAAAGTATCTTTTAACTTATCTATCAAATCTTGATTTATATATTTTTTTAAAGCTTCACTTTCTAATAATTTTGGAATATCAAAAACGCCCATATCAAACCCATTAATTACTAAACATCTTCTCACTAAAGCCAAAGAATTATACATAAAACCTAACATTCGAACCTTACATTCTTTATTCAAGCAAGAAATTGAAATTTCTTCAAAATCAAAACTATATTCTTGAATATCTTTTATCATTTTATCTATTAACTTTAAAGTTTTTAAATGAATATTTTTAACTTTCCTAATTTTATTATCAGCTTTTTTAACCACTTCATCTAAGTTATAATCAAGATAATTAGATATAATATATCTAAAACTATAAGCCCATTCAAAACACTCTTCACCATTACAGTGTTTTAAAATATATTTTCTAAAATCTTCAAACGAATTAGGTGCATTTTGAATTTTAGTCATATCACCTTCAAAATAATTTCTTGAATAGTAATTCAAAACCTTACCATCTAAAAATACAACCTTATAATGATTACCATTATCAAAATTATATTTTGCATTCTTTAAAGGCGGTACATTTACCATAATATTATGTATTTTATCGCGTCCTTTAAAACCAACAATCTGATAGATCATCGCACAAATAAGTTCGTTAATAGGTTTCATTATATCAATAAAATCATTATCAAATAATATATTTAAATCCATATCACTACCATATCTCGAAATTCCTCTGCCATAACTTCCATGATAAAAAACGGTATATGGAATACTATCAAATTGCGGGAAAAATTTAATTAATCTTTTAATTAAATCAGTAAAATAATCTCTTTTTAAATTTATTAGATGAATAAAATCTTCTTGCCTATATTCTTTCAACAACACTTTTTTCTTCCTATCATAATCTTTTTCAAAATAAACAAACTTTTCCCTCTCCTCAGATATTTTTTTAATCACATCATCATAACTAGGATAAATCCACTTATTATGAAATTCTTGTTTCTCATTCATAAAAAATCCCCTCACCAATATAAATCTATTATACTCTATCAAACATCAAAAAACCACAAAAAAAGATATCTTTAATATCCTTATAATCTAATTTGCACAAGCATACATCCTCTATTTCCATAAGCACTTTTAAACTCGATAACATCCTTATTATGACTTAAAGTTTTTATGCACGCTTCTCTTATAATGCCCGTTCCAATACCATGAACAATTAAAACTACTTCATTTCCAATTTTCTTATTATCTAAAATAAAATCATTAATAGCTACTCTCGCACTTTCTCTATCAAATCCGTGCAAATCAAGCTTTGGCAAACTATCTATAAAAATCACTTCATTAATTGTCATATTTAAAATCACCTTATACTTCCAAATTTATTTAACTTTTCTTATAGTAACTCCAAAAACATTTTAGCACATTCCAAAAGAAAACTCCATCGTCTAATGGAGTCTTCTACATTTTCCCGCGGAATCATTTATTAGTCGCACCATCCAGAAGCGAAAAACATTTACCACATCTTTAAATGTAATAACAGTATACTATATTTTTAAGAAAATTTCAATTATACATTATTTAAAAAACATACTATTCCTTACCTATTTCTGCTTGCGCTGCTGCTAAAATGGCAACTGGAACTCTATATGGCGAGCATGAAACATAATCAAGGCCTATCTTGTTAAAGAACTTCACGCTTTCTTCATCGCCACCATGTTCACCACAAACGCCAAGTTCAATATTTTTATTAGCTGCTCTAGCAAGTTTAATAGCCACCATCATAAGTTTACCAACGCCCTCTTTATCAATGGTCTTAAATGGATCAAATTTAAGAATTCCCTTTTGATAATAATCGTTGATAAATGAACCCGCATCATCTCTAGAATAACCAAATGTCATCTGTGTTAAATCATTCGTTCCAAAACTAAAGAAATCAGCTTCTTTCGCAATCTCATCAGCTTGGGTTACACTTCTTGGAACCTCGATCATTGTTCCAATTTTATACTTAACTTCATTATCTTTATTTAATCTTTTAGCCACATTTAAAATAATATCTTTCAAATATTTAAGCTCAGCAACATCGCCAACTAAAGGAATCATAATCTCTGGTTTTACATTTATTCCCAGCTTCATCACTTTTTTAGCTGCCTTAAATATAGCTGTTGTCTGCATCACGGCAATCTCTGGATAAACAATAGAAAGTCTGCATCCACGAAGCCCCATCATCGGATTAAACTCTTTTAAAGAATCGATTTTTTTATGTAAAGCTGAAACAGTCATATTTAAACTAGTAGCAAGTTCCTTAACCTCATCTTCTGTTTTAGGTAAAAACTCATGTAATGGTGGATCCAAATATCTAATCGTAAGTATTTTACCATTAGCCGCTTTAAATAAACCTTCAAAATCTTTTTCCTGCATTTTAAGTAAAACTGTCAAAGCTGAAATTCTCTCCTCTTCAGTTGGAGCGACAATCATCTTTCTAATTGCAAAAATCTTATCCTTTTCAAAAAACATGTGTTCAGTTCTACATAAGCCAATACCTTCAGCTCCAAAATCTAAAGCCACTTTCGCATCTTTAGCAACATCCGCATTTGCTCTAACTCCAAGCTTTTTATATTTTTTGGCCCATTCAAGCATTGTTAAGAAATTATCACTTAAATTAGAATCAGTTGTTTCTATTACACCTTCATAGACATTACCAGTTGTCCCATCCAAAGATAAATAATCATTACTACTATACTGCTTGCCATTAATAGTCATAATTTTTTTCTTTTCATCAACTACAGCATTTTCACATCCACTGATACAACACTTACCAATACCTCTAGCTACAACAGCCGCATGTGAAGTCATACCACCTCTAACCGTTAAAATACCATTCGCATATTTCATAGCCTCGATATCTTCAGGTGAAGTTTCTTCTCTAACTAAAATAGTTGAAATTTTTTTATCATACTTTTCTTTAACCTCATCAGTATTAAAACAAATCTGACCAGAAACCGCTCCTGGTGATGCCGGCAAACCTTTAGTCATTGGTTTTATTTTAGCTAAAACATTCATATCAAAACTCTTGTGAAGCATACCACTTATCTCTTTCGGATCAAGCCTCATAAGCGCTTCTTTTTGAGTAATTAATTTTTCATTAGCCATATCTATCGCAATATTCAAACTAGCCACCGGTGTTCTCTTACCATTTCTCGTTTGTAACATATAAAGTTTGCCATTTTCGACCGTAAACTCCATATCCTGCATATCTTTATAATGTTTTTCCAAAAGTTTACTATAACCTTTTAATTCATTGTATATTTTTAAATTTTCTTTTTCTAAAATATCGATAGAAAGTGGTGTCCTAACCCCAGCAACTATATCTTCACCTTGAGCCTTAACTAAATACTCTCCATAAAGCTTATCTTCACCATTGGCTGGATTTCTCGAAAAAGCAACTCCAGTTAAAGATATCTCTGATAAATTACCATATACCATCTCTTGAACATTAACTGCCGTTCCTAAAGTATCTGGAATATTATTCATCTGTCTATATACTTCCGCTCTTTTATTGTGCCATGACCTAAATACCGCTGTTACTGCCTGCATCAACTGTAATAACGGCTCCTGAGGAAATTCTTCTTTAACTAATTTTTTGTAAAGAGCTTTAAAAGTTTCTGTAAGTAATACCATATCATTAGCTGTTAAATCTAAATCATTTTTAACTTTCTTTTCTTCTTTATACTTAGTTAAATATTCTTCAAACTTGTCTTTACCTTTTCCTTTAACCACATCGGCAAACATCATAATAAGCCTTCTATATGAATCATAGATAAATCTTTTACTATCCTCATCCTTAGCTAAAGCAGATGCAATCTTATCATTTAAACCTAAATTCAAAATTGTATCCATCATTCCCGGCATACTAATTGGTGAACCACTTCTGACTGATAAAAGTAACGGATTATTTTCATCACCTAATTTTTTGCCAGTCTTCTCTTCTATTCTTTTAATTCCTTTTAAAATTTGCTTTTGAACATTTTCATTTAAAAGCTCACCATCACTAAAATATAGATTGCATGCTTCTGTTGTTACCGTAAGACCATATGGAACAGGAAGGCCCATATTAGTCATCTCTGCTAAATTAGCTCCTTTACCACCTAATAAATTTCTTAAATCTTTATTACCTTCATCAAATAAATAAACGTATTTTTTCATCAAAATAGCCTCCTTTTAATTCTTATGAGCTCTAGGATGAGCACTTAAATAAACCCGTCTTAATCTTTCATTAGATACATGAGTATAAATTTGTGTCGTCGATAAACTCTCATGACCTAATAAATCTCCAACACTTTTTAAATCAGCACCATCATTCAGCATATGTGTCGCATAAGTATGTCTTAAAGTGTGGGGTGAAACATGAACTTCTATACCTGCTTTTTTAGCCGTATCAGTCACAATACTTCTAATTTCCCTTTCATTTAATCTATCACTTTTTTTACCAATCAGTAAATAAGGACTTTCTCTATGATCTAACTCTAAATACTTATCAAGTAACTCCGCACATTTACTTCCATAGTAAACATACCTTTCCTTATTACCTTTACCTAATATCAATATCTTTCTTTCTTTAAAATCGATATCTTTTAACTTCATATTAGCAAGCTCACTAACTCTGACTCCACTAGAATAAAGCATTTCTAATATCAAAGCATCTCTTAAACCATATTTGTTACTTATATCAGGATAATTTAATAACCTTTCTAAATCATCATAATTCAAATAATTAGGTAATGTCTTTTCTATTTTTGGATTACTAATTAATCTCATAAAATTATCTTTAATAATTCCTTCACTCTCTAAATATTTAAAATAACTTTTTAAAGAGCTTACTTTCCTCGAAATTGATCTACTACTATATTTATCTTCATATAACTTTCTTAAATATTTTCTAACAAGTTCAATATCTACCTTTTCCTTACCAGCAAAATTATAAAACTCTTTTAAATCAATTTCATAATTTCTAATTGTATGATCAGAAAATCCCTTTTCGTATTTCAAATAATCCAAAAACTTGAAAGCATTTTCCATACCATCACCTATTATTAAGTATACCACAAATAACAAAAAACAAATAAACTTTTTAAAGTGTAATCTATAAATAAGATTCAAAAAAAAGAAACCTACTATACAGATTTCTTTTTACCAGTCAATTTTGCTTTAAAAATATTTTTTTAAAACTTTATTAACTTTCTCTTTATTACTATCAGAAAGTTCTACTAAAGGAAGCCTTGGCTTACCGAAATCATATCCCATTTCATTTAAAACATATTTGACTGGAATAGGATTTACTTCACAAAACAAAGCATTTATCAAATCAATAGCTTCCACCTGCATCCTACCAGCTTGAACAGCATAGCCATTAAAATAACTATTAACCATCTCTACTGTATACTCAGGCATAACATTAGAAAGTACAGATATAACACCTTTCCCACCTAAAGATAAAATTGGAACCACTTGATCATCATTACCAGAATAAATAGAAAAATCTTCACCACATAAATTAGCTATTTTAGCCACTTGTGATATATCACCACTAGCTTCTTTAATTCCAACAACATTATCTATTTGTGCTAATTTATAACATGTTTCAGGTAATATATTCACACCTGTTCTAGATGGAACATTATATAAAATAATTGGTAAATCAACTGAATCAGCAATTGCTTTATAATGAGCAACTAAACCATCTTGAGTAGTTTTATTATAATATGGAGTTACTACAAGTAATCCAGCAGCTCCAACTTCTTCCGCATACTGACTCATCTTAATTGCGTTCATTGTGTTATTACTTCCAGTGCCGGCAATAACTTTAATCCGATTAGCATTTTTATCAATTGTATATTTAATTAATTTCTTCTTCTCTTCCTCACTCATCGTAGCTGATTCGCCAGTCGTTCCACATACGATTACTGCACTCACACCAGCGTCTATTTGATCATCTAACAATTTTCCAAATTCATCATAATTAATACCATTTTCCGTAAATGGGGTTGCTATAGCTGTCCCAACACCTCTAAACAATTCTTCTTTCATATCTTCACCTCACAATTAATTATATTATATTTTCATTAATACCACATTTCCCAAAACTACTCACTAAAAAATTAAAATCCACACTCTATAACTCAAAATGACTATCTTTTAGTCCTCGTCTTTTCATTTTCAATATAAGGTTCTGGATCAAAAAGTGGTAATTGACCATCTATTACATCTGTTTTTTTAGGTCTACTTCTCTTTTTAACTTTCTTAGGATGATTCAAATTATACTCAATTTCTGCTCTTTCTAATTCTGTAAGTTCCGAAGGATTTCTCGCAATTTTCTTATTTTGTTTTAAAAGTTCATAATTATGTCTTCCAACCTCAAGCCCTCTAATTGTTTTATAACGTTTAAATTCTCTAACTAAATTTGCTTTAGCTTCCCAAAGCGAACTTTGAGCATCCTTCTCATCAGAGTTTTTCAACATTAAATAATAACTCAAAGCATCTCTAAAATAACTATTAGTATATCTATGCGAAAAAATAAAATTCAAAAATTCTGGATCTTTATCTATTTTATTTAAAAACTTATTCATATAAATGGTAATACTACTTTTAGGAACTACTGTTTCTCTAAGATTTTCTGTTGCTAACTTTCTAATAAAAGTCATATCATTAAACACAAGTTCCAATGAATTTAAATGTCCACCGCTATTATATTCAATCGTAAAATATCCATTTTCATATCCCGAAAAAATTAAACTTAAAGCTTTTGTAAGTTCCTCTTCACCAGAAAAATTAGAAGTAAAAGCATCTAATTCTGTAAGCGCGAATTTATCACGGTGAGTTCCATCTTCAAAATCTAAACCAAATACTTTTTTATTTCCGTTATAATAATGATAAATAAGTTTATATCTATTTGCCTGACCAGCCATCTCAATCACCAAATATATTATACCTTAAAAAAAGGAAATGACCAAATTATTGCCATTTCCACTCTGCCACCTCAGGCATATCTACACCATACTCTCGAATATAATCATGATGTTGTTGTAATTTTTCTTCCATCTCTAAAATAACCTTTTGACCTTCCGCACCTAAATCTAATTGTTTGATAGCTTCTATTACTAAATGGAAGCGATCTATCTCATTTAAAACTCGCATATCAAAAGGTGTTGTAATTGTACCTTCCTCTTCATAACCATGAACTATCATGTTTTTATTATGTCTAAAATAAGTAAATTCATAAATAAGTGATGGATAACCATGGAAAGCTACTAAAATAGGTTTATCTTTGGTAAACAACTTATCATATTCCTCATCACTTAAAGATTTAGAATAATCTGAAGACTTTTTAAGACACATCAAATCTAAAACATTGATAAACCTAATTTTTAAATCAGGAAACTTTTCTTTTAAAATTTTAGTTGCCGCCAATGATTCTAAAGTCGGACAATCACCAATAGATACCATGACAATATCTGGATTCTTATCATCACTAGCCCACTTCCAAATAGCTAACCCTTTATCAAATTCTTCTTTAGCTTCTTTCATAGTAAGCCATTGCAAACTTGGATGTTTTGAAGCCACCATTATATTAATTTGATTTTTACTCTTCATACACTCATCAAAACAAGTAATTAAACTGTTCGCATCAGCTGGTAAATACATTCTAACTATACTATCTTTTTTCGTAGCCATGTGATTTAAAAATCCCGGATCTTGATGCGTATATCCATTATGATCTTGTTGCCAAACATTAGAAGTCAAAACATAATTTAATGAAGAAATATCTCTTCGCCATTTTAAATTTTGACATACCTTAAGCCACTTTGCGTGTTGACCAGCCATCGAATCAACCACTCTAATAAATGCTTCATAACTGACAAACACTCCATGACGACCAGTTAATAAATATCCCTCAAGTAAACCTTCACAAAAATGTTCTGATAAATAACTATCGATAATTTTACCATCTTTACTTAAATATTCATCAGTATCTTTAATTTCCTCTTGCCAATCACGGTTAGTTACGTCAAACATTTCATAAAGTCTATTACTCATCGCTTCATCAGGTGAAAATAATCTAAAATTATCGTTTAACTTATAAACATCTCTAATATATTTACTAAGTTCTAACATATCTTGAGTTTTATAAGTGCCTCTATTATCAAACTTAACTTCTAATTCATTCACATCAGGTAGTTTAATAATTCTTCTAAGTAATCCACCATTCGCATTAGGATTAGCTCCCATTCGGTATTTACCTTCGGGAATAATCTCATAAATTTCTTTATTTAAATGGCCATTTTCATCAAATAACTCTTCAGGTTTATAACTTCTAAGCCACTCTTCTATTTGTTTAATGTGTTCATCACTATCAGGCTGAATTGGAACTTGATGAGCTCTAAATGTTCCGGCAATCTGTTTTCCATCGACCACTTCTGGACCCGTAAATCCTTTAGGCGTTTTCAAAATAATCATCGGATATATAGCCTTGCCTTTAAATTTACCACTCTTAATTGCTTTAATTTCTTCTAATACTCTATCCAAAGTATAATACATTTTTTTATGTAAAGTATTAATATCAGCATCTTCAACTAAATAAGGATGCCAACCAAGACCATTAAAATAACTACCAAGTTCTTTCTCACTCATTCTTCCAAACACTGTTGGATTACTAATTTTATATCCATTTAAATTTAAAATAGGTAGTACTACCCCATCGGTCTTCGGATTGATAAACTTATTACCATTCCAAGAAGTAGCAAGTGGTCCAGTTTCAGCCTCACCATCACCAATCACTGAGGCTACAATTAAATTGGGATTATCTAAAACAGCTCCAAAAGCATGCGCTAAAGAATAGCCTAGTTCCCCTCCTTCGTTAATTGAACCGGGCGTTTCCGGTGCTGCATGACTAGGCACACCTCCAGGAAAAGAAAATTGTTTAAATAATTTTTTTAATCCCTCTTCATCTAAAGTAATATCCGGATATATTTCACTATAAGTTCCTTCTAAATAAACATTAGCAAGTGGACTATTCCCACCATGACCAGGTCCAGATATATAAATCATATTTAGTTTATTATCTTTAATTAATCTATTTAAATGCGTATATATAAAATTTTGGGAAGGCACTGTCCCCCAGTGTCCAACTATTTTCTTCTTTAAGTCAGTCTTTTCTAATTTCCTCTTTAAAAGTGGATTATCAAGTAAATAAAGTTGACAAGCTGACACATAATTAGCCGCTCTAAAATACTTATCCAAAAGATCTATTTTTTTCGTTATATCTTCCATAGATTACTTCCCCCTATTCTCATATTAATTATAATGTTTTTACCATAAAAACGCAAATTATATCCTTCTAATTAATTTATAAATTTCTAAAACAACAAGTGGTACTAAAGAAAGTAATCCGACAATTACCCATTCATTCAAGCTCAAACTAACTAGTGAAAAGAAACTAGCTAATGGCTTTATAAATACCACTAACATCAAAATCACAAATGATGATAACATGGCAAAAAATAAATTTTTATTTTTCGGATGCTCTTTAGAAAATATTGATAAAGTCGCTGAATGTTGATTTAAGGCATGAACGATTTGTGATAAACACAAAACTAAAAATGCCATCGTCACTCCATCATTATAACTAGTTTGTGCTCCTATTACGTAAGCCACTAATGAAATAATAGAAATTAATATTCCATAAAATATTACTCTTGTAACTAAACCTTTTTCAAACAAACTGCCTTCCTTAACCGGTTTCTTCTTCATATCATCTGGATTTTCTAGATCAACCCCTAAAGCTAAAGCTGGAAGTGTATCAGTTACTAAATTAATAAACAAAATATGAACCGCTAAAATAGGTACTGATAAATTAAATACAGTTGAAAAGAAAACCACCAATACCTCGGCAATATTACCCGAAAGTAAAAATTGAATTACTTTTTGAATATTACTATAAACTCTTCTTCCTTCACGAACCGCCACTTCAATTGTTGTAAAATTATCATCCAAAAGTAACATATCGGCCGCATTTTTAGCTACATCAGTTCCTGTTTTTCCCATAGCCACACCAATATCTGCCGCTTTTAAAGCCGGTGAATCATTTACTCCATCACCTGTCATAGCGACAACTTCACCATTAGCTTTATAAGCACTGACAATTCTAAGCTTATCCTCTGGAGCTACTCTCGCAAACACTGTTGTCTTGGACACTTTAGAAATCAATTCTTCTTCACTTAATTTATGTAACTCTTCACCGGTCATCGCGATATCGCCATCATTAAAAATACCAAGTTCCTTCGCAATCGCAACTGCTGTCAACTTATGATCTCCGGTAATCATTACAACTTTTATTCCCGCATCTTTAAAAGTTTTTATTGACTCCATCACTTCATCTCTAGGCGGATCAATCATACAAGATATACCAATAAAGATTAAATCATTTTCGATGTCATCACCCTCATTAGGGATAAAATCTATTGTCTTTTTGGCAAAACCTAAAATTCTATACGCTTTAGATGATAATTCCTCACATTTAGCTAAAATTTTATTCTTAATATCATCTGTTAAATTAACAACTTCCCCGTCTTTTAAAATATATGGGCAAAGTTCTAATAATTCTTCTAAAGCTCCTTTAGTATAACAAACTTTTCTGCCACTAACCTCACATACTACTGACATTCTTTTTCTATCAGAATCAAAAGGTTGTTCATATACCCGGTTAAACTTTTGATTAAATAAATCTATATTTTCTTTTTTTACATATTCGAGTAAAGCAATTTCTGTTGGGTCGCCAATTCCCTTCTCGTCTAAAGAAGCATTATTACATAACATGCATCCTAAAAAGAAATTAAGTGGTACTTCACCTTTTTTACCTAAAACAAGTTCATCGTAAAATAAAGCATCAACCACAGCCATTTTGTTTTGTGTTAGAGTACCTGTTTTATCAGTACATATTACACTCGCACTCCCTAAAGTTTCAACTGCCGGTAGTTTTTTCACTAAAGCATTTTTATTAGCCATTCTCTGAACTCCTAAAGCCATTACAATTGTTGCCGTAGCTGGAAGTCCTTCCGGAATCACAGAAATTGCTAGTGAAATAGAAATCATAAGCAATGATACTAAATCTTTACCATACATAAAGCCGATAATAAAAATCAAAATGCTAACAATAATACCCACAATACTAAGTGTTTTTCCAACCACTTCCAGTTTCCGTTTTAATGGCGTATCTAACTCATTGGTATTTTCCAGCATATTCGCAATCTTACCAACTTCAGTATTCATTCCTGTCGCCACAACAATACCTTTACCTGTTCCATAAGTAATAATTGTTCCAGAATAAGCCATATTAAGCCTATCACCTAAAGCTAAATCATCTTTTAAAATAACAGAAGCATCCTTAGAAATAGCGACACTTTCCCCAGTTAAAGCCGATTCATCTATCATTAAACCGTTATCACTAATTAGTCTAACATCAGCTGGGACAATCCCACCAGCTTCTAAATATACAATATCGCCAAGAACTACTTCTTTTGATAATATTGTCTGTGTCTTACCTTCTCTGATTACAGTTGCCGATGGCGCATTCATATTTCTTAAAGCTTCAACCGCATCAGCCGCTTTCTTCTCCTGAATAATACTTATTGCCGTATTAATTACAATAATAATTAAAATAACTACACCTTCAGCTAACTCGCCTAAAATAAAGGATAAAATTGATGCTATAAACAAAATTATAATCATCTTATCTGTTAACTGTTCGATAATCATCTTAGATATACTTGTCTTTTTCTTTTCCGTTAAAACATTTTCTCCATATTGTTCCAGTCTCTTTTGAGCTTCCTCTTTAGAAAGTCCACTCTCATTAGTTTTTAATTTATCATATATTTCTGTAACCGCTTTTGTATATGCTTTATTCATTGCCTTCACCTATTTTAATTTTAACATATCTAAAACTAAAAAAGAAGTCGTTTTATATTTCTAAAAACTGCACTTTAGAACAAAGGTCAAAATAGATTTTGACTAGCTTACCTCACGGTAAGCTCTTTCTA
>ENA-OPAH01000165-OPAH01000165.1-human-gut-metagenome-genome-assembly--contig:-NODE-165-length-55737-cov-3.991362_pt1 | contig 55737 bp, 44 predicted proteins | sample MGYA00241050_ERZ501416 | MGnify/ENA primary metagenome ERZ501416 (study PRJEB25962, sample SAMEA2042632) | human gut metagenome | biome: human gut; feature: human-associated habitat; material: faeces... | reverse complement strand
ACTGTCCTGTTTGCTGCCTGCGGAGCTTCATGCAGGTGCGGTAAAGCTATCCGTATTCGGATATGACGCTGACAATACATCCGGACTGCGTGCCACAACAGTTCCGGTGACACTACATATTCGTGCATCCGGATTTGTGGGAGAGGATGCCGATTCTCCCATTCCGCCGACGCCTGATTTGTATACACAGCTTTTACAGAAAATCGGTGAAGTGCAGCATGGGAAAGATGGTGCAGACGGCAAGGATGGAAAAGACGGCTTATCTGCATATGAACTTGCTGTGGAGAATGGTTTTACAGGGACACTTGCAGAGTGGCTTGCTTCTCTCAAAGGGAAAGACGGCGAAAATGGCGTGGATGGGAAAAACGGTGTGAATGGCTCTGACGGTAAATCCGCATATATCATTGCAGTGGAACACGGCTTTTCAGGAACAGAAACCGAGTGGCTGGAATCGCTGAAAGGAGCAGACGGAAGTGACGCAGATGATATGGATTTATCCGGCTATGCCACCAAAGCGGAACTGCAAAAGATAACGGAAAATGCCGTATATCTGGAAAATCTCATCAAACAGACAAGTTCTGTCAGCGATACCGTTTTATTTGAATCCGGTACAGATGCCCTTGAGAAATACGGCGAAAATATTTACACCTATTACAATGACGGCTATCGTTCTCTATCCGGTTTTTCGGAGAGTTATCCGCATTTCTGCTGTGCCGAAAATGATTATGCACTGCATGTCAATCAAACAGATTTTGGTTGGGCAGGAACGGTATTTGTGATGTGTCTGACACCTGTTTTCATCACTTCTGCCATGCACTTGATTTTGAATTATGTGGTTGGTGCGTTGGAAAATGCCGAGTTTTATCTGGTGAGAAAAACCGATAAGACAGGCTCTGAGCTTGCAAGGCACATCTACGAAGAAATCCAAAACGGCAATGCTGTTTCACTGTCATTTCAATGGCTTTATTCCGATACGTCCATTTCAGTGATGCAGTCACTGGAAAATGTGTCGGATGGAGAATATTACCTTGCCTTCCAAGGCACATCGGATAATTCCCATCCGATGGTGAAATCTATCAAATTTATGAAAGGGTGATGTTTATGAAAGAAACAATCTGTATGATTGCAGGCGTGGTGGGAGGAGTGATTACCACACTGCTCGGCGGCTGGGATTCCGCATTGGCAACACTTGTAGTTTTTATGGGCATTGATTTTGTGACAGGCATTGTAACTGCGGCAATGGGCAAATCCAAACACAGCAAAAGCGGTGCGCTAAATAGCAAGGCAGGCTGGATTGGTCTTGCGAAGAAGTTCTGCATTCTGCTCATGGTTGTGGTTGGTGTGAGAATCGATATTCTCATCGGCACAAACTACATCAGAGATGCGGTCTGCATCAGCTTCTGTCTGAATGAGCTGCTGTCTATTGTGGAAAATACCACGCTGATGGGCGTACCCTATCCGCCTGTATTCAAAAAAGCAATTGATGTTCTGCAAACAAAAGTAGGCAGAGTGGAAGAAGAAATCAAGGAGGAAAATGACAATGGCAATTCTGAAACCTGATAACACAACAACTCTTTGCGGTGTAACCGTCAACGAATTTCTGCTCACAAAACACAATCCAAACCACATCGATATGCCCTCCGTTTCTATGGAGGGCAAAGTTATCGGTATTACTGTTCACAACACAGATTGGATTTCGGTAGCAAGTGGAACGACACCTGCGGAGCAATACACCAGAGCAACTTACAATGGCAATATGAAAGACGTCAGAGTACATTATTATGTAGACAACACCTGTGCTTGGCAGAATCTGCCCCTTAGCCTCTCCGGCTGGCACGCCGCTGACGGCAGTGGAAACGGCAACCGCAGAAATATCGCTATTGAGTGTATTATGTCTTCTGCATACAACGATAAGGACAAGAAGTCGGAGGATAATTGTGCCAGGCTTGCGGCAGCACTTTTGAAAAAGTACAACCTGGACATCAATCACCTCTACACCCATACCCATTGGCTGAATGTCCGTGACGGAAAATCGGGTACTGTGGACTATCTCAATACGGCGAAGAATTCTTACAAAAACTGTCCTGCCTACATTCTGCCTCATTGGGCGGAATTTAAGAAGAAGGTCGAATCTTATCTGAGTGCTGGTTCTACATCTACAACTCCAAATCCTACACCTGCAAATCAGCTTTACAGAGTAAGAAAGTCCTGGTCTGACGCTAAAAGCCAGATTGGTGCATATTCTTCTCTGGAAAATGCAAAGAAAGCCTGCAAGACTGGCTATAGCGTTTTTGATAATTCAGGAAAAGTGGTATATACCGTTGCCGAAAAGACATATACAAAAGGCGCAAAAATTACGCTGAACAATACCACATTGTATTCCTCCAGCACAGTCAAGACTGGAACAAAGAAATCCGGAACGTACTATCTCTATGATGGACAGGTTGTAAATGGCAGAATGCGTATTACAAATTCTGCTGCAAACTGCGGAAAAACGCCTGCCGGTTCCTATGTCACCGGTTGGGTGAACAAGGCTGACATCTGATAACGATCCCCACGAGATATGAATTTTTCATATTTCGTGGGGATTTTTTGTTTTTCGGTACTCAAAAGCCATATTTCCGTCCTATGTAAAGTAGGAGGTGATTTCAATGACAGATGCACAAAAATCTACTGTACTCACATTGCGTTCAAAGGGAATGTCGTTTTCTATGATAGCGGAAACTGTAGGATTGTCTGTCAACACGATAAAATCCTTTTGCAGCAGACATAAAGGGCAGTTCTGCCTTTGCTGCGGCGAGCCAATCACGCAGCCGCCAAGAGTACGTCAGAAAAAGTTCTGTTCGGATAAATGCAGAATGAAATGGTGGAATGCTCATATAAAAGATGTTAACAGGAAAGCCATGTACGATTTTATCTGCTCAAATTGTGGTAAGCCTTTTCAGGCATGCGGCAATAATCACAGAAAATACTGCTGCCACAGATGCTATATTCTTGCACGATTTGGAGGTGAAAAAGATGGATATTCAGAAGGAAGCCATGTACCAGGTGACGATGAGCATTGTAAAGAAGATGTTTCATGCAAATTTGATTTCGGAGGATGAATATCGTCAGATTGATACAATGTTCAGGGAGAAATACGAGCCGAAAATCGGCACATTATTCGTTGACTTAGAGCCTGAACAGCGGTAATATGTGTAGTGAAAGGAGGGCTGTTATGCGTAAAATCATCAAAATAGAACCTACGGAGCCCGTATTGCCAAGGCGAAAGCGAGTGGCTGCTTATGCTCGTGTATCAATGGAGTGTGAACGCCTTATGCATTCAATGTCAGCACAAATAAGCTACTATAGCGAACTGATACAAAAGAATCCCGAATGGGAGTACGCAGGTGTTTATGCTGATAATTTTATATCAGGAACAGAGACCAAGAAACGGCAGGAGTTTCAGAGAATGATTTCTGACTGTGAAAAAGGACTCATTGATATTATCCTTTGCAAGAGTATATCACGATTTGCCAGAAACACAGTGGATCTTCTGGAAACGATACGGCATCTGAAAGATATCGGTGTTGAAGTACGATTTGAAAAAGAGAACATCAATTCCTTGTCGGGTGATGGCGAACTGATGCTGACCATTCTCGCCAGCTTTGCACAGGAAGAAAGCCGTAGTCTTTCTGAAAATGTAAAGTGGGGCATTCGGAAACGCTTTGAAAAAGGTGATCCATGCAATCGAAATCCAATACTCGGCTATGAATGGGTTGATGACAAACTGGTCGTTGTCCCGGAAGAAGCAGAAATTGTAAAGAGAATATTCCGAAACTTCCTTGACGGAAAATCAAGGCTGGAAACGGAACGGGAACTGAATGCCGAAGGTATCACAACAAAGAGAGGATATCGCTGGATAGATTCCAATATAAAGGTTATTCTGACCAATATCACGTATACAGGCAATATGCTTCTGCAAAAGGAATACATTACCGACCCGATTACCAAACGCCGAAAGAAGAATAACGGCGAACTGCCAAAATACTATGTGGAAAATACGCATGAAGCCATTATAGATATGGAGACTTTCAGGTGGGTGCAGGAGGAAATGGAAAGAAGGAAAAAGTTAGGCCCTCTGGCAAACAAATCACTGAATACCTGCTGCTTTACAGGAAAAATCAAGTGTCCTTTCTGCCATAAAAGCTATATGCATGAAGTCAGAACAGACCGAGGTTATGCAGAATACTGGCTTTGTGGAAGCAGAAAGATAAAAGGCGGTCGCTGTACTGTCGGCGGCAGTATCAATCATAAGCACTTACAGGAAACCTGTGCAAAAGTACTTGGATTGCAGGAATTTGATGAGGCTGTTTTTCTTGAACGTGTGGATGTTATTTATGTTCCGAAGCGTGAAACATTAGAGTTTCATCTGAAAGACGGAACAGTTGTAACGGAAGCGTGTAAAAACACAGGCCATCAGGACTGCTGGACGGAAGAACGAAGGGCTGCCACTTCCTTGAAACGCAAAAATGGAAAAAGACCGAATCGGGCGGATATGACTTGTTTCTCAAAAGTGATTAAATGCGTAAGGTGCGGATGTAATTTCCGGAAAGGCACACGCACCTCTGCAAATGGCGACAAAGTTAGTCACTGGAGATGTTCGGAACATAAAGGATGTAATTCCGTAAGTCTTCGTGATGATTTACTGCGTACTATGGCAGCACAGGTTCTCAGCATCGATGCATTTAATGAAGAGGAGTTTGAACAGAGAATTGACCATATCGATGTGGAAGAAGACAGACTGGAGTTCTATTTTCGAGATGGTCATTCTGTAACGGATCATTGGCCAATACCAAGGAGGAAAAAATGCCAAAAATAACGAAAATACCTGCATCAATCAGCCGATACACATCAGCACCGATTGATGCACCTGTCAAGCGTAAGGTTGCTGCCTATGCTCGTGTGTCAACCGACAGCGAAGAACAGTTAACTTCATACGCTGCTCAGATAAGCTATTACACTGAATACATAAAAGGACGTGAGGACTGGGAGTTTGTTGGGGTGTACACTGATGAGGGTATCAGCGGTTGTTCCACCAAACGCAGAGAGGGCTTTCAGCGAATGATATCGGACGCAATGGCAGGAAAAATTGACCTTATCATAACAAAAAGTGTGAGCCGTTTTGCAAGAAATACTGTTGACAGCCTGACAACCATTCGTCTTCTGAAAGAAAATAACGTGGAGTGTTATTTTGAAAAAGAGAATATCTGGACGTTCGACGGCAAAGGAGAACTGCTTCTTACCATTATGTCGAGTATAAGCCAGGAAGAAGCACGTTCTATTTCAGAGAATGTAACCTGGGGACACAGAAAGCGTTTTGCCGATGGTAAGGTTAGTGTTGCCTACAGCCGGTTTCTCGGATATGACAAAGGCCCTGATGGAAAAATGGTTGTGAACCCGGAACAGGCCGAAATTGTAAAGCTGATATACCGTCTGTTTCTTGAAGGCATGACACCGCATACGATTGCTATTCATTTAACAGAGAAAGGCATTAAAACGCCCGGCGGAAAAGATAAGTGGAATGCAACTACAATCCGCCGTATTCTGACAAATGAAAAGTACAAAGGTGACGCACTCCTTCAGAAAGAATTTACTGTGGACTTTCTGACCAAAAAGACAAAGAAAAACTGTGGTGAAATACCGATGTACTATATCGAAGATGACCATGAAGCCATTATCGATCCTGCAGTATTTGATATGGTTCAGCAGGAAATGGAACGCAGAAAGACAGGAACATCACGCTATAGCGGTGTCAGTATCTTTTCAAGTAAAATTAAGTGCGGTGAATGCGGAGGGTGGTATGGGGCTAAGGTCTGGCACTCCACCGACCAGTACCGTAAAGTTATCTACCGCTGCAACAACAAATATAACGATGAGCGCTGTACTACACCGCACATCATGGAAGAGGAAGTAAAGGCTGTGTTTCTGAAAAGCCTGAATAAGCTGCTTGCCAATCGGGATGAACTGATAGAAAACGTAAAGCTGATTTGTGATAAGCTGACCAATACATCAGAACTGGAAGCCGAAAAAGAAAAATATGCCGGGGAAATGTCCCTTGTTGCGGATATGGTTCAGGCGGCAATGCTGGAGAATGCTCGTATCGCACTCGACCAGGAGGAGTACCGGCAGAAAAATGATGTCCTTTCCGCACGATTTGAGGCGGCAAAGAAAAAGCATGACGAATTGGCCATGCGGATTGAAGAAATAGAAACACGAGGACAGAATCTCCGCCACTTTCAGGAAACGCTGGAATCCTTAAACGGACAGGTGACTGAATTCGATAGCGACCTTTGGGGTTCATTGGTTGATTACATCACGGTTTATGAGAACGGAGAAAAAACGGTTACTTTCAGAGATGGAAGTGTGATTTAAGAGAATGATGAAATAAAGGGTCTACTGCAGTATGTGCGTACTGTAGCAGACCCTTTTTGTTTGACTCCTTAAGAGGTAGTGGTTATGCGTTTTGGTCTTTCAAATATCTGATTGATAAAAAGAAGAAATGGGTCAAATACCCGATTAAACAGCCACATATAAATTGAGCCAAATACATTTGTAAAAATACGAAGTAAAACTGCATAAGCAAGACCAAAAGTTGGTACAGCCACTGTAATTGCGCTGAATGCATTAAATGCAGATTGCCATACATAGCTGGCAGAGAATCCGGTTCCGATTCCTCCAATAATTCCAAGGCAAGGACGAATTTCTTCCGGCAAAATCAAATATGAAATAAAAAAGATTGCACTGCCTAATATATTGCCTAAAACACGATGCTTTGTGCGATATTCGACATCTTTACGAAATGGTATCAGAACGGACATTGCGGCAATACCAATCCAGTATACTCTCGGAACATTGAGAAGTGCAGCGATTAACATTGCACTGGAAATGCTCACAGAAAGACAGATTTGCCATCTGGTACGGGAAGAAGAAAGATGAATCTCTTTAAATAAGTCCATGAAGCTGCGTTTATATTCCACCTTGCGATGCTTAAAATATAGAATAGAGGCGGTCAAAACAGCTCCGATCAAAAGACTGATCAAACGCATCTGGTATGCTTTTCCGCTTACATCATAACCAAACAGGAGAAGATAGGAAAGCACAAAAGTAGAATGGTTGAACATCGTAATGTTATGACATCCTATCAGTGCCAGAGCGAAAATGCAGATGAGATTGATGCAGAATGACAGTCCGGTGGGAGCGAGATTAGACAGCTTCGGACCAAATGCAAGAATACCATAGATGAAAAGAATTCCAAGTGTGCCCTGAGAATTCTGGATTCCAAGGTCGGAATATCGAAATGATAACACGCAAAGCAGTACAACTACACCGGCAATGCTGTTTTCATTGCCAAAAAGTACAGAAAATAATGTGACAAAGGAAACACAAAAAGCAACAACCAGTGCAATTTTGAATAGATAAACAGCAATATGCTTACATTTATCTTTTGGATTCTTAAAACTTGCAATATACGATTTTGAACCTGCCTGGTTGAGTTGAAGTTCCTGATAAAAATTCATAAGTTACCTCCCATTTTTCATCATTAGATCATTAGCTTCTTTAATGTATTTTATTAAGGCTTCGAATTTTTCGTCTCCGAGGATTTTTCGAAGCCGATAAATAGGCTCCAGACAATACTGGTATGTCTTTTCCAGCTCCATTGTTCCTTTGGCAGTACAAAGGAGCGTATAACTTCGTTTATCATTTGAATTATATTTCTTTTGTAAAAGTTCTTTACGTTCAAGATGTTCGATTAACCGGCTCACTGCAGATTTGCTTAAGCCTGTCAGTACCGTTAATTCAAGGGGTGTCAGTTCTGCGTCTGATAATACAATACGGGAGAGAAGATCCAGTTCCTGCGCAGATGTAATGCCGCCTTTTTGGGCACGCTTTATTTGAAGACTCGTAAAAAGCCGAATTTCCTGTGCTTTTTTCATCATTTCTATCCAGCTCATGTCTTTCATACCTCATGCCTCCTTTTTACCAGAAAATATAGTTCACAATGTAAACTATCCAGCAGTATACACCTATCAGATAAATTTGTCAAGCTTTTGAGATATATTTCTGAAGATTAAATAATTTTTTCTCTTTGGAGAGGAATCTTTCGTGCGATGTGATGAAAAGCGGAATATGCTTTGACTGGGTTGATTTTTTGCTTGGCACCTGAACAACGGTGCTGCCGTATTTTTTAAGAAAAACATCTTGAAAAAATGTGCGAAATTGTTTATAATATACTTATAACAAATTTCACAGTTTATCGGTGCATCATTCGCTCAAATGCACCCAGTAATCTACAAATGCAACCGCTTGGGTGCATTTTCGTGTATGCGTTAAATTGTATCACTTTCGGTACGGCAATAGATCCGGCATGCGGAAGTGGCAGCCTATTAATTCGAGCCATTGATGCAGCTCCTATCCCGATCATGGGATATGGTCAAGAAAAGGAAAGCACGACAGCTGGTCTGGCGAAGATGAATGCCGTCCTGCATCGTAAGGCCGAGATTACCATCAAGAGCGGTAACACATTCTCAAATCCGCAGTATCTTGATAAGTCCGATAATTCCATACTTGAACGTTTCGATTACATAGTGGCAAATCCGCCTTTCTCAATGAAGAACTGGCGCGATGGTATTGCCGGTAAAGAATATGGTCGCTTCGAGGGCTATGGGGACACGCCACCGGAAAAAAACGGCGACTATGCTTGGCTCATGCACATCTTTAAGGCATTGAAGTCAAATGGCAAAGCTGCGGTTATTCTCCCTCATGGTGTTCTGTTCCGCGGAAATGCCGAAGCGACTATTAGAGAAGCAATAATAAAGAAGCACTGGATCAAGGGCATTATCAGCCTTCCGGCAAACTTGTTTTACGGCACCGGCATAGCCGCCTGCGTGCTCGTGATTGATAAAGAAGGAGCTGCAAACCGACAAGGCATTTTTATGATTGATGCCAGCCGTGGGTACGTTAAGGACGGCAACAAGAATCGTTTGCGTGAACGTGATATCTATAGAATCATTACGACGTTTAATGAGCAGATAACTACAGATCCAAAGTATGCGCGTTTCGTACCAAACGATGAAATCGAAAAGAAAAACGGGTATAACCTGAACATTACTCGCTATATTGACTCCACATATCCGGAGGATATTCAGGATATCTATGCGCATATTCATGGCGGTATTCCGGCGGTTGATATCGACAGTCTGTCTAAGTATTGGAATGTGTTCCCTTCGCTGAAGGCTGAGTTGCTGACGGCGATTAGCGAAAAGTATTACAGCTTGAATGTGGAGCATGAGAATATCCGTCAGACGATATATAAAAACGCCGAGTTCTCAGAATACGGAGAGAAACTTGATGAGGCTTTCGCAGCATGGAAGGCCAAGGAATATCCCGCTCTATCTTCCCTTGATGAAGATGTATCCGCGAGAGAGTTAATCGTTAGTCTTGCGGAGGATATCCTCGCTGAATTTGAACACCTGACGCTGATTGATAAATACGACGTGTATCAAGTGCTGCTGGCTTATTGGAATGAGGTCATGAACGATGACGTGTCGCTTATCATAAGCGAACCGGATGGCTATGCCAATGCAAGAGCGACGGACAATATCGAAGAGGAAATCACTCAGGGCAAGAATAAAGGTGAGATGAAGGTAACTGGCTGGGAAGGTCGCCTAATTCCGAAATCTATAGTCATTGATGCCTTTTTCCGTGATGAAAAGAATGCTATCGAAGAGGCAGAGAATGTTGTCGCAGAAACTGAATCCCAGCTTTCTGATCTGATTGAGAGTGCAGATGAAGAATCTGCTCTTGCCGATGTGGCTGAGAACGGAAAAGTCAAGGCAAAGGACTTAGAAGCTAAGATCGAGGACCTCACCCAGCATGTAGAGACTGAGGAAACCATCGAGCTGGAGCTCCTGATGGATCAACTTCCTATGCAGAAAAAGCGTCTTCAGGCATATCTGGTGGGACATCCGCTTTGCGAAAGCGCATTAACAGAAAAAGGAACTGTCACAAAGTCTTCTATCATGTTGCGCCTATTTATTATTCGTACAGTAGAGAGCGTGCCGGAAAGCTTGCAGGATGACGTAAAACAACTCAGGCAGGCTTTAGATCTTTGCGGCAAAGTGTCTGACTACAACAAGGTTGTAAAGGATCTGAACAAGGCGCTTGATGAGAAGTGCAGGGAAAGGTATGACAGTCTGACAGATGAAGATATTCTGGATCTGTTAGTGAACAAGAAGTGGTTTGATAGCATCTTCTCTGGTATAGCTGATCTGTATGCTGCGATTTCTCATCGCTTGACTAATAGAATTGTTGAGCTTGCAGAACGGTATGAAAATACGCTTCCTGAGCTTGAAAAAGTCACTACTGAATATGAGACAAAGGTAAAGTCTCATCTGGAAAGGATGGGATTTAAATGGTAAACACTAAGTGGAAAGAAGTTTCGGTTAAAGATTTGATGAAAATTGAAACCGGTAGCAGGAATACAGAAGACAAGATTGATAATGGACAGTATCCGTTTTTTGTGCGTTCACAAACTGTTGAGCATATAGATAGTTTTCACTATGATTGCGAAGCTGTACTTACAGCCGGAGACGGAGTGGGGACTGGAAAAGTTTTTCATTACATAAATGGAAAATTTGATGCACATCAGAGAGTATATGTTATGTCACAGTTTAAGGATGTTTTGGGAAAGTATTTTTATTACTGGTTCTCCAAAAACTTCTTTGCTGAGGTAGCGAAGTATACAGCAAAATCTTCAGTCGATTCTGTTCGTAAACAAATGATTGCGGGAATGGTGCTCCCGTTACCATCAGCAGAAGAGCAACAAAAAATAGTTGGTATCTTATCCGATATTGATACGTTAATTACTAATTTACAAAAACTCATCCAGAAGAAGAAGAATATCCGTCAGGGTACGATGCAGAGGGTGTTGACCGGAAAGAACAGGCTTCAGGGCTTTAGTTCAGAATGGAAGGATACTACTCTTGGCAATATATGTGATATCAAGGATGGGACACACCAAACACCACATTATGTGGAAAGCGGTATACCATTCTATAGTGTTGAAACTGTTACAAACGATGATTTTACACACGTGAAATACATATCACTTGAAGAACACGAGAGATTAACCTCATCTTATAAAATCGAAAATGGTGATGTTCTCATGACACGTATTGGATCAATTGGGAAGGGAAAGTATGTTGATTGGAATCCTAATGCAAGCTTTTATGTTAGTCTTGCATTGCTAAAATTTAGAGGTAATAAACCTCTTGCAAATTTTATCGCTTTACTGACTGGTACAGAGGAATTCCAAAAAGAGGCAGAGCTTCATTCGCTTCAGTTTGCGATACCGATAAAAATTAATCTTGGTCAGATTTCAGATATAAGAGTAAGAATTCCAGCAGAAGAAAGTGAGATCAAAGCTATTATCACTATGTTGAACGATATGGGAAGCGAGATAAAACGGCTCAAACAAAAGCTGAACAAGTATAAGCTATTAAAGCAAGGCATGATGGAAGAACTGCTGACCGGCAAGGTCAGATTGATGTAAGGAGGTGCCTGTCAAATGAGTATTGGGGATGCCGAAATCAAAACACAGGAAAGAGTGATTCGCTTCTTTAAAGATCCGGAGATCTTGGGCTACCAGTATATCGGTAACCTGTCGGATTATCAGAATAAGAACATCAAGGAAGATCGCCTGCGCCAGTATCTTCGACTGAAGGGCTATGCAGACAAACTGATTGATGCTGCCGTTATGCAGCTTCAGCAGGAAGCAGGGAATCTTTCACGTGGAGTCTATGATGCCAATAAGACTGTGTATTCGCGGTTGAAGTACGGCATTCCGGTTAGCGAAAGTCCTGAAAAGTCTCCGGTGACTGTACAGCTTATTGATGAAGAGAATCCGCTGAACAATGACTTTGCTATCGCTGAGGAAGTGACGGTCGTTGAACAGTCTGAGAAGAGACCGGATCTTGTTGTTTATCTGAACGGTGTTGCTGTTGCTGTTATCGAGTTGAAGCGAAGCAGTATCTCTGTCTCTGAAGGTATCCGCCAGAATCTGACGAACCAGAAGAATTCATTCATACAGGGCTTCTTTTCTACAATGCAATTTTGCATGGCGGGAAACGAATCAGAAGGCCTGCGCTACGGCACGCTTCTGACCGGAGAGAAGTTTTATATGGAGTGGAAGGATGACGGCTTCAAAGAACATGAGGAGGAGCGTGATCCAGTAGATGTTCGTATCAGTAAAACCTGCGAAGGCATCGAGAATAAACTCCTGAAGCAGATATATGCCATGTTCGATAAGGAACGTTTTATCGACCTTATCATGAATTTCGTTGTTTTTGATAAAGGCATTAAAAAAGTGTGCCGCTACAATCAGTATTTTGGCATCAAGCGTACTCAGCAGAGGCTTAATAATCTGAGGACAGAGCTTCACAATCCGAATAGAAATCCGGATAAACCGATGGGCGGTATTCTTTGGCATACGCAGGGTTCCGGCAAAACGCTGACAATGGTATGGCTTGCAAAATGGATTCTGACACATTGGGCGGAGCTTAATGCCCGTGTCCTTATCGTGACAGACCGAGATGAGCTTGACGAGCAAATAGAAAAAACATTCACTGGTGTGGATGAGAATATTGCTCGTACCAAGAGCGGTAAAGATTTGCTGAATCGTTTGAATGTATATGATGATTCGCTGATCTGCTCCCTCGTGCATAAGTTTGGCCGTCGTGGCGGAGAAGCAACGGAGAACGATTACGATAAGTATATTGTAGAACTGAAAGCCTCTCTCCCTGCTGATTTTGAGGCAAAGGGGAATCTTGTAGTATTTGTTGATGAATGTCACAGAACACAGTCCGGTAAGCTCCATACGGCGATGAAGACTATCATGCCTAATGCAGTGTTTATTGGCTTTACGGGTACTCCATTGCTGAAAAAGGATAAAAAGATTAGTATCGAAGTCTTCGGTACATACATCCATGCTTACAAATATAACGAAGGCGTTGCTGATGGCGTCGTGCTGGATTTGCGATATGAATACCGTGATGTTCCGCAAGATTTGTCGTCACAGGATCGTGTTGACCAGTGGTTTGATGTAAAGACCAGAGGCCTCTCTTCTCGTGCTAAGGCAAAGCTCAAAGAGAAGTGGGGTACGATGCAGAAGGTACACAGCTCCCGCTCTCGTCTGGAAAAAGTGGCATGGGACATCATTCAGGATTTTAACATGAAACCTCGTCTGATGGACGGCAATGGAAATGCCATCCTTGTGGCTGATGGTATTCCTACGGCTTGCAAGTACTACGAAATTTTTCAGCAGATGGGCTTTAAGAAGTGTGCCATCATATCTTCCTATACACCGAACAAGGGTGAGCTGCGCACTGACACCGTCAGCGATGAGGATGATACCGAAACCTTCCTCAAATACGAGACGTATTTGAAGATGCTGGGGCTTGATCCTTCTGACCTTCCGAATGCAGGCTCGGTTCAGGCCAAGGTGGAGGAATTTGAAAAGGAGGCAAAGCGGAAGTTTGTAGAGGAGCCTGCAAATATGAAGCTCCTTATTGTCGTAGACAAGCTGCTCACCGGATTTGATGCGCCTCCTTGTACCTACCTTTACATCGACAAGAGGATGCAGGATCACGGCCTGTTTCAGGCGATTTGCCGCGTCAACCGTCTCGATGATGATAGTAAGGACTTCGGCTATATCGTGGATTACAAGCAGCTGTTTGGACAGCTCCAGACTGCAATGAAGGACTATACTTCCGGAGCTTTTGAAGGATATGATCCGGAGGATGTAAAAGGACTTGTTAAGGATCGCCATGATGCTACGGTATCCTATTTTGAGGAAGTGTATGATGCCGTCGAGGAACTCTGCGAAGGCGTCGAGGAACCTCGTGGGGAGATCCAGTACATCCATTATTTCTGTGGTGTTTCCGGTCAGTCGGAGGAGAGCGACGAGATTTATGCACGCCTGAGAGAAAAACTCTATCGTCTGGTGAGCAGTCTTGTCAGAGCTTTCGCGGAAGCAAAGCCATATCTGGTTGATGATATTTCATCTGGCAAACTGAATGAATATGACAAGAAGGTCACTTTCTACATTGAGCTGAAGAAAACCATCGGTACGGCCAGTGGTGATTTTCTCGATTTGAAGGCCTATGAGCCTGATATGAGAAAGATGATCGATAACTATATCACGGCAGCGGATGCTGAGAAGATTGGCGATTTTGATGATCTTACCCTATTGGATTTCGTAGCAAAACAGGGCGAAGCGCTTACCGGTGAAGGTGATAGCGGCCACAAGGAGGGTGCAGCAGAGGCCATTGAGAATAACATCCGTAAGAAGGTAATCGAAAAGGTTACTGTCAATCCGCGCTATTACGCAAGGATGTCAGAAATCCTTGATAAGCTCATCGAAGAGCGTAAGCAAGGAGTTCTTGACTACGCTGAGATGCTTGAGAAATATATAAAGCTGGCCAAGAATGTTGATTGCCCGGAGGATAACGATAAATATCCGGAAAGCATCTGTAAGAGCAAAGCGCTCATGGCCATTTATGACAACACCGGCGAGGACGAGAAACTTGCTCTTCGCATTCACACGGCCGTGAAAAAGCAGGCACTGTCCGGTTTCAGGGATAATCAGGTGGTTGTCAGGAGAATAAAAAAGGCTCTCTTTGAGATTCTGGGTGATGACTCCGAGGTGGAACGCATCTATAAGATCATTGAGAAGCAGGAGGAGTATTAATGCGCATTGTCATTTCCGGGATTCCGATTGATGTGCAAAAAAAGAATATAAAGCATATGCACCTTCAGGTGAAGCCGCCGGATGGACATGTGGTAATTTCTGCGCCTTTATCCGTGGACGATAAAGCTATAGAGGCTTATGCCAGAACTCAGCTGGGTTTTATCAAGAGGGCTATTGCACAGTTTCAGGAACAGCCAAGGGCATCGAAGCGGCAGTATGTTTCTGGTGAGACGATGTATATCTGGGGAAAGCAGTACTTCCTTGTCTTTAAGCCGGACAGTCAGAAGAACAGCTTCGAGATTCAGAACCAGAATATTGTCCTTTCCATGAGTGCCAAAAGCACAGTAAAGCAGCGGGATGCCTATGTCAAAGAGGAATATCGAAAGGTTCTGAAAGAAGAAATAGAAAAGCGCCTGCCCAAGTGGGAATCACAGACAGGCCTTAAATGCGATTCTTGGCAAACAAAATATATGGTCACAAAATGGGGTGCCTGCAGCACGGATAAAAAGAAACTATGGTTTAATCTGCAGCTCGCTCAGAAGCCATATGCTTGCCTCGACTATATTATTTTGCATGAACTGACGCACTTGCTTACAAGAAAACATGACGCCACATTCATCGCGCACATGGACAGGCATATGCCAAACTGGCGGGAAATTCGTAAAGAACTCAATGACAGCAGACTGGACTACTATGAGGCGCAGGATGAAAGTCCATTGCAGAAACTGATCGATCAATCTCGTTATGACGACATCCGGGATGCGGCCATAACTTATATTCAAGAGGAGCATTCTGGTGACGCGAAAAGACTGTCGGTCATTGATATGGAAATTGAGAATGTTATCCATATTGAGCAGCTTGAGGATGGCGTGATTGCTTTCGATGTAATTGCATCATGTGATGTCGAAATGCCGTCCGCATCTCGCAAGGGATATTTTAATGAGCACTGGCTGAAGATTCATTGTCAGGTTACTCTTGGCATCGATATGAGTGGGTTCCGAATCATGTCTGTTGGTAATTGTGAGCCGCAAGAGGAATCTGATAATGACCGCCTGTCCGGAGAGCTTGTACCTATTATTTCCCGCGAACAGTTTGAAGACGAGGCGGAGAAGTTCCTAACAAGGTATTGTCCTGAAGCGTTGGAAAAACCTATGAGGGTTCCAATCGAGACAATAGCCAGCGATATGAAACTACAGGTTATCGAAGATATCCCTTTGTCAGATGATCTTACTTACTTTGGAACTATCATATTTGATAACGGGAATGTTCTCGATAAGCACAGGAAGATTACAATTCGCAATGCTAAACGCGGAACCGTATACCTTGATCCGCGTGTCTCCTATGAGAGATCTGTAGGAACAACGTGCACTACACTGGCACATGAGTGTTTTCATTGGCATCGTCATCAGCCATACCACGTACTGATGAAAATGATAGGTGCCGATGATAATCTGGGAAAAGCAATTCAATGTCAAATAGCCGCTAATTCCATGGATTCAGATAAATGGAAGGCTGTAGACTGGATGGAGTGGCAAGCCAAGGGCGTCGCTCCGAGAATCTTGATGCCTGCGAAACCGACGCGCTTGAAGGCAGATCAGCTCCTTGCAGTTTATGGCGGGGCTGATGATGCGAGCATTGCAGCCTACGAGAATGTCATTGATGAACTTGCGGAGCTGTTCGATGTGTCGAGACAGGCCGCCAAGGTTCGCCTGATGGATCTGAGATATTCCAAAGCCGAGGGCGCATATCCATTTGTGGATGGTCAGTATGTTCGCGGATATTCATTTGAAGCAGGTGCCTTGGATAAGAATCAGACGTTCACTATTCCCTATGCCGATTTGTTTAAGGCGTACTGCTTTGATCGTGAGTTTAAGAAGCTGATTGACAGCGGACAGTTTATTTTTGCAGATCGTCATCTCGTTCTCAATAACGAGAAATACATAGCGAGAGATCAGTCTGGGAATGCTACGCTGTCAGAATATGCTCTCTCGCACATGGATGAGTGCTGCGTCGTCTTCTCGAAGGGATATAGCTATCAATCGAAATATCAAGGGGCAAGGTATTACACGCAGTTTATGCGGAATGCCGCACCGGTTGAAAATCAGGTTGAATATTCCTTTGAACTTAATGCGCACAACAAGACACTTCTTGAGCAAATCAAGAACGCAAAGCGCCGGTCAGAGGCCATGCGTAGATATCCCGGTTCTTTTGCTGAGACGCTGGTAGCGCTGCAGAAGGAAAGGAAACTCTCAAATAAGCAGTTGGCTGACCGCTCACTTGTGGGAGAAAAAACCATTCAGCGTTTGAGAAACGATGAAGAGTATCCGACTTCAGTTCAGACAGTTCTTGCATTATGCCTAGGTCTGAAGCTGCCTTTGCCAGAGGCTGAGATGTTTCTCGGTAAAACAGACTTTAAATTAAATTCAATGAAGGGCGAGGGATACGTTTATCAATGCGTATTAGGAGCCTGTGCTGAGAATTCGATTTATGAAATAAATGAAATGCTCAAAGAAAACGGAATTACTCCTCTGGGGAGCGATCCCGATCTTCAGTGAGTCAAGGAGGAGGACTAACCATGGCAGTGCCAAAATACGATGAATTAATGAAGCCTTTACTGGCAGCAGTAAAAGACGGTGAGGTCTATAAAATTAAGGACGTTACTGCCGTGTTAGCTCAACAGCTAAATTTATCAGCAGAAGACCTCGCAGAAATGCTTCCGAGCGGTAGGCAAACCGTGTTTAAAAACAGGGTCGGATGGGCGAAGACTTATCTGAAAAAAGCTGGACTCCTTGATAGTCCTGCCCGTGCCACTATTGTCATTACGGAAGTTGGAAAGAAAGTAGTTGCAGAAAATCCAGAGAAAATAGGCTCCAAATATCTGGAACAGTTTCCTTCGTTTGTAGATTTTGCATCCGCCTCTGATCCTGTAAATAAAGATGATACGGTGTCTACGATTTCAAAGCCGACGGATCTTACACCCGATGACCAACTTGAAGACGCATATAAGCAGATTAATGCAAGCCTTGCATCTGATTTGTTGAGTGAGGTTCTAAAAATCTCGCCATACACCTTTGAAAAGCTCGTTGTTGATCTTCTTTCAAAGATGGGTTATGGAACTGTGGCTTACGGAAGTCATGCAACAGTCGCTTCCGGTGATGATGGAATTGATGGAGTCATCATGGAGGACAAGCTCGGATTCTCTTTGATTTATATGCAGGCTAAGGAATGGGCACCAGATAGAGTTGTTGGCCAGCCGGACATTCAGAGCTTTGTAGGTGCGATTGCCGGGAAGCACGGCGATGGACTTTTTGTTACGACAGCTAAGTTTTCACAGAAGGCTATGGATTACGCAAATACTCATCACATTATTTTGATTGATGGTGAGAGACTTGCTAATCTGATGATTGAGTATAACTTCTGTGTGTCAACACGGAAAACGTTTGAAATTAAGGCAATCGATACGGATGCTTTGGCTGAATATCAGGATGAGTGATGTTCTCACATAGACAATAAATCGGAGGAATATTATGTACGAGAAAATAAAGAATGACATATCACAAGAATATTATGTGAAGAACTATCCCAACGATGGGCAGCGGTTTGTTGCTTGGTACCTTCGTAATATCCATAACCTTGATACCTTTGAGGCTAAAGCTTGCATTACCGATGGAGCCGGAGACAAGCAGATTGATGCGGTTTATATCGATGATCAGTCATCGACAATATACATTATTCAGGGAAAGTTTTACAAAGGCGACACTGTGGATGCAGAACCTCTTCGTGAGGTAACATCGTCGTGGATTCAAATTAAGAATCTTGCAAAGTTGCAGGAGGCGGCCAATGAAAAGCTGCAGGCAAAAATCAGTGAGATTGCTACAGCCTTAGAGAACGACTATGAGGTTTGTTTTGAACTGATTACTACATCCGGTTTGACAGATTCTGCTAAGTCTGATCTGGCTGCTTTTCAGGCTGAACTTGCGGAGAGCGAAACTTTGAGCGCGAATCTTGTGCTTGTTGACAATGAAACTCTTCAGGCTCGATATGACGAGGCATTGAATCGAAATCGTCCCTATATCAATTATGAATTTTCAATTGAACAAGGGAAATATATGGAGATTGGTGCGACAAGAGCTGTTATCGCAGCTATTCCGCTGAAAGAGTGTATAAAGATTCCCGGCATCAAGGACGGGACACTTTTCAGGAAAAATGTACGCCAGTCTCTTGGTACCGGGAATAAGGTTAATAAGGGAATCGCTCGCACACTTCGGAATAATCCGGAGGAGTTCTTCTTCCTTCACAATGGAATAACGGCAATTTGCTCGTCTATCAAAATTATCAATGGAACCATGAGCGTAAAGGAACTGAACGTGGTTAATGGCTGCCAATCCCTGAGTACGATCTATAATTGCAGTGAGTCCGTCCGCAATGTCAGCGACGCTTATATAATGTTCCGCTTCTATGAGATTAGTAATGCAGAGCGTGCAGATGAAATAAGTACATGCACTAACTCTCAGAGCGCTGTAAAAGCTCGTGATTTGAGGAGCAATGACAAATATGTTCTGGCGATGAAGAAGGCATACGAACAGCATTTTACTGACGGATACTTCATTACAAAACGCGGAGAGAATGCTGATCCGGTTAAATACAACACAGCACATATTGTGGATCTGACATCACTCGGCAAACAGCTGATTGCGTGGCACTCTCAGAGGCCTACCATCTCCTACAGTGAGAGCAGAATATTCGACAAGTATTTCGAGCAGCTGTTCCATAGAGAGTATAGTCCAGAAAAGGTTCAGGCGCTTTCTGATCTCTACAAAGAGGTTTATGAGAACTGGGGTAATGATAATCCGCTTGGACTGAACGAGGCCTTGATAGCCCTTAAGGCTTACGCTCCGTATCACCATCTTTTCGCTGTTTCTGTTCTATTCTGCGAAATCAATAAGATGCAGGATCTTGTTCCGAATCCGGCAGTTGCAATGCAAAAGCTCAAGGACAACGACCTTCTTGATACGGTTATTGAACTCGCTGGTCAGTGTTTGAATATGGGTTTTGAAATTGCACTTGATGATGCAAGTCAGAACAACAAGGTGTTTAGCCCTCCGAACTGGACTAAGGCAAAAGCCTCCTTGCGTGATATCCGCACTGCCGTAAAGCAGTACCTGATGACCGTGAGAATGACACCCGGTGGAAAGGATATACTCGACAAGTTGAATACGGGTCTCAAAATGTCAAATGATGATTTTGAATCCCGCTGGAGTGCAGACTAAACCTATTAGAGTTTCCTTGCAAAATTTTTCGAGTAAGATTAATTCGCAAAAATTACAAGGCCTCTTATGAAACATCAAATAAAAAGGAAAGGTCGTGAATAAATGAGCAGAATACTATGCCCGGAATGCGGGACAAAAATATCGAACAAAGCTATGAAGTGCCCGCATTGTGGATTTCAAAGTGCCGATCCAAAGAGGCCAATCAGTGAGCAGGACAAATACGAGATGGTTCCGATCTTTGAATATGATATTGAAGAGTGGCAGCCGAATCGCGGAGAACTAAGCATTATCTCATATGAAGATAATAGGAGTCTTATTCAGTATTTTGGTAAGTGGGAAAATATCAAGGTAAAGCTCCCTGCAATTGCAGAAGTAATAGGAGCTATGGCAGGCAAGGATCACATCATGGTTGCTAAGATGGATTCCTATGTGAAGGATCTAATAGATAAGGGAATCTATCGTGTTCCTTCCTCAGTAATCCAGTGTTTAACACCACATAATTCAAGATTTGAGATTGTCAACCCGGTTTCTTCATATATCTCACGGATGACAGAATCAACAATAGGCTCATCCTTTTCTATGTGTCCGCCTGGAAATATCAACCCTTTATAGTTTTTTCCAACCTTTTCTTCAACAAGAACATTGCCTTTATCATCGTAAATCATGCACATATTTGTTAATGTGACACATTCAGTTCGTTCCATGTTTTCCTCCCATTACGATAGTACAAATATATTATAGCACATTCAAATGGAAAAATCTACACTTTTGATGAATTTTATAAAAAACATTTTGAGTAGTATTAAAAATAATAGTGATTTGTGATATAATCAATTAAGAGATATACTTTTGTCTATCATGTTCAAGCGCAGGACAGATGGCTGAACACAACAAGTCTTATTATGACGGCTTTCGTGATGTTGTCATTGGCATGGAATATGATCTGTGTAAGAGATGTAATCCACAGAACGGAAAGGCTTATATTATGATAGTAGGAGTACATTGAATATCTTGGATGTGTGATTTATTCAGAAATTATATTTGTAGTATTAAGATTGTAAAATTTTAACACTTAACAATTGTGCAAAGTGTAAAAATTGGATTTTTTTGCTGAAAACACTTGTAATTAGGGTTGGAGTATGATATTATATACATAGTAGCTAATGAAGCTATATTGAGATTTCTAAAAGGTGGTGAGATATATGAAGAAGACTTATGTTAAACCTGCAGTTGTTTCCAAAATCAACAAGTCTACTCTCGTGACTCGTGAGTCCAAGAACATTACTCCTCACATTCACACTTGCCAGAACAGCTGATTTGAAGAAACCAAAGCCCAACAGAGACCGTTTCACTGGTTGCTTTGCATTCATGAAACGGTCTTCTTGGTATATGGAGGCATAAAATGAAATTTAAATCCTTAGGATTACATATAACTGATAAATGTAATATGTACTGCTCACATTGCATAACCGATGCATCCCCTAACGGATTGAATGTAATGTCATTCGAAATGATAAAATCTGCTATTGAAGATGCTGTTGGCTATTTCACAAATATATGCATTACGGGTGGCGAGGCTCTATTGTATCCAGAACTTGTTGCTAAAACTCTTAGTTATGCTCATTTAAAAGGGTTTACATCTTCACTGGTATCTAATTGCTACTGGGTGAAGAACGAAACTTTATATGAACGTATATTAAACTTGTTGAATGAAAATAGCTTATCGAAGTTGGCTATTAGTTTCGATGAATTTCACGAAAAACGAATGTTTGATGTTAAAGAACTTATTAAGTTGCTTGGAGAAAAAAGAAGAAAATTTGCTATTGTTGTTCAACCGTGTTATCTGAACTCAAAAGACATGGCTGAGCATTCCGATGATATTAAAAAAATCTGTGAAAAATACAATTGTGGTTTTGAACCGACTACAATTGTTCCTTTTGGTAGAGCAGAGAGAATTATCCCACAATCAAATGAGGTTTTTTTAAAAAATTCACCATGTGATGTAGTACGCTTACCACTTTTAAAGTACAATGGTGAGTATTCCGTTTGTTGTGGTCCTGCAACGGGTTCTCCATTTTTTTCACCACTCGTATACGAAAAGTTCAGCAAAGGTACATTAAATAACGTAAGACAAGATGTGATTATTAATTGCTTATTTATGTACGGGGCTCGTTTTTTATATGAGAAATTGACAGACGAACTAAAAGAAATGGTACATAAGTATAGTCGCCACATTGATAATGCTTGTGGTCTTTGCAGAGCAATGTGCGATCAAAGAGAAGTAGTTGAATATCTTTATAAGGTATTAGAAAAAGATAAATGGTTAATATTATGTTCATCAGAATTGGAAGGAGAGCTATAGCATGGCTTTTGTTTCTGCGATTCCACTTGAGGAATTCAATGATAAATATTTAGAAGACATTTCATACCGTGGACCTAAAATGGTAAATATCACTATAAATGACTATGTCTTTACAATAGGAAATTATTCAGAAAATTTATTGAGTAAGTCTTATAAACGATTAAATGATAACGTTTTTGTTGCTTTTGATACAACTCCTTGGGCTTGCGAAAATTTATTGCCAAACATATATAATGCCTTTCATGCAATTGCTAAGATACCATTAAATAAAATGATAGAAGAAATCAGTAAATTGAAAGCCGATTTTCACTGCATCTTGTATTATGAAGGTTCTGTATATGTTTTTCATTCTCTTGTTTCAAACAGACCTGTTTTTTATTCATACGCAAACGCAAAATTGTGCGTTTCCAATTCTTTGGGAAGTTTACGAAAGCTGTTGGGAGCTAAAATAAGCATAAAGAATTTATCTGAGTTTCTTATACCAGAATATTCAAATCCTGAAACCACAGTGTGGGAAGGGATCAGCCGTATCAGGCCAGGTCATATGTTAACTGAAACAGGAGATACAGTTGTATTTCAGAAGTTTGAAAATGGGTTGCTTGAGAAGAAGAGTTTGTCAGAGTTGGTTGAACAGATGAGAGAAAAATTTGAAAATGCCGTCGCAAGATCAATGTATGCGAAAAATACAATATTGCTTAGTGGCGGAATTGATTCTTCATCCATCGTATGTACTGCATTACAGAAAACGAGTGATATAGTTGGTTTCTCTTTGGTCTATAATAATCAACTTAAGGTCTGCGATGAGCAAAAATATGTTGATGCAATTGTAGAACGATATAACTTGAAAGTTGAGCGTCTTGTCGCAGATGACCTTGTTCCGTTTTCAAAAGTAATCGATGATACTGATGAACCTGAATTATGGCCGTATACAGTTCGAAATTATGCGCTGCTCAGTGCAATAAAAGAAAAATTTGGTGATTCGAATCCGTATATAAATGTAATTGCTGGTGAAGGCGGCGATGAACTTTTATTAGGTCAGGTGTTTTCTGTATTGGAGCGTTTTGACAATGTTTCCTGGGAAAGTGGAATTTCTGAACTTCTGTTTTATGCAAATGATCCTGGTGATGACTTTAAAAGAACTGTTGAAAGTGAAACAAAGATTATTTCTCTTTTGGCAAGTGGTTACTATGATACCGAGGAATGCCTTGAAGAGCGTGTGTCCATTGATATTCCTAATTGGTTGACTGGAGAATATGTATCAAAATATGATGTTAAGCAAACTATAAAGAAGTATTATCCGAAATTTACAAGAAGCAAGGGCATGACTTCTCGTTATTCACAATATTTGTTTAGCAAGATGGCAGCGGCTGGACAGGTTGAATGTGGTGGATGGCATGAAGATGAGATACTTCATTTTGGCTTGAATGCTTCATACCCTTTTGTAGACTATGAGCTTGCTGAGTTTGTATGGGCACTTCCTGCACAATATCTTAGATATGAAGCAAAAGAAAAGTGGATTTTAAGAGAAGCTCTTAAGGAGTATGTCCCTTCTGTAATCAATGATAGAACTGATAAGACAGAGGCAACACCTATGCTTGATGACGGAATAAGAAAGAATGTAAATCTCCTTTATCAAATAAATGATGAGAGCTTGGTTTGCAAACTTGGTATCGTTGATAGTAGTAAATATCGAGATTCAATATATTTATATTTGCTTGGCAGAAAAGATTTAAGAGTTCATTTGTGGGCTACTTATACGGTTGAAAAATGGCTGGAAAGGAATATTGATTGCATATGAATAGAGACAGCGTTATAATCGCAAATGATTTCACAATTAATGTACTTGGTAATGAGTCTATGGTAACTTCTGAAACAATGGAGGATATTCTGATTATTAATGAGTTTGGTTCTGACATATTAAAGCTCATTTTATCCAAAGGCAAAATGAAGGTAGGCGAAATTATCGACAGTTTTGAAGAAACGTACTCATCAGAATCACTTGAAGAGGACATTGTAGAATTTCTTGATGCGATGCTCGAAAATGGTGTTATTAAATCTTAACTTTCATGAATGTGTTATCTAAATAATATACAAATATCCTCTGTGTCAATGAGCATGGAGGGTATTGTTTTTTAGAGTCATATAAAACTATCATCTTGCTAAAAAACTTACTTGGTGTTTAAATTAGCATAAATAAGGTTGAAAAACACTTGATTATAGGGTGAAATCAGCATTATTCATCGGTGTTTTGGATATGTTTCCTTGGACTGAATAACATATTTCCGAGGACTTAAATGTATTTTCGACTTGTTTCCTTGAACTATGCTATAAAGGAAATATGCCATTGACATTAAATCGCAAACATCGAGGCACGTTGAGTGCGTGGTTCTGCTGTCACAACAGAAAGCCTAAAATGGCGTATTTACGCGGATAATTGGCACTTGACCTTTTCAAATATATTCCCCTGCACACTCATTTTGCTGTATGCGGAAACAGGTGAAAAAGCCAAAAGACATACACGGCACATCTGACAACCAATCCGCACACTTTGTTTTTTGACAGCCAAATCAAGCACACGACCGTTGAGAAAGCAAAACTGCTTTTTTCGATTTTTCAGTGTGCGGATTGAATGTCACACTGAAAAACAGCGTAAAATCGCAGAAAACAGACTTACCAAAAGTTGCGATTCGAGTGATTGCAAAATAGGGTTGAGTGTGTGGAAAGGTTGTTGTTTGACATATATCTATAAGGAGAAACTATGAGCTTAGAAGGGAAAAATAGAGCACTGTTCAGTAACAATAATTCTGAACGTGTTGGAAGTCAGTTTATATTCAAAGATTTTGAAAAGACAAAATCGTACCACACAAATTTTAGTAAATCTTCATTTAAGGGAGTATCATTTAGAGAAGCACACTTAAAATATTGCTCATTTGTATCGTGTACATTTCATGATACAGACTTTGTAGGAACAAACTTAAGAGGGAGCAATTTTACTGGTGCTCATTTCGTAGATTGTGTATTTGTAAGCGTTACGATTGACAAAGCAAAGTTTAAGGATGCAACTTTCGAGCATTGTTATTTTGTTGGAACTGCCATTTCACCATCTGTATTAAAAAACAATAATAGCGAAGATAAAATAATTGTTCTCCCTCATTACCCGCCTCATGATGAATTCGATTCAGAATTGATACAGCAAATTGAAAAACTTCGAGCTAATGATATTATCCGTCGTTCAAACACACTGCATTGTAAAAATGGCAAAATCAATACACTAACACTAATGATATTAAAGGAACAGTACTCTGAAAACGAATTAATAAAGTATCTCCCTTTACTTCCAAATTATATAACAACTCAGTTTTATACAATAAGCTACCTTAAAATGATATTGACAAAAATCAAGAAAAGTGATACAATATAAATGCCCTGCACGCCTTATCTGAGAAATCCAAAGTAACGATGCATGGTCTACGGACTGATTGAGGGTTAAAGATGTATAATGTTATGGAGGTGTTGCCTATGGCATCAGACGTTTTAACGGTAATTTCTTTTGTTATTTTTTTTATAATGAAAGTTGTTCCTGTCATTTCTCAGATGTTCGGGTGTGTTTGCTTAAGAGAATATGAATACAATTGACCAACAATCCCCGCACCACTGAATCACCAGTGATGCGGGGTTCGTTCTATCTATTCACATTTCAATACTAATCGTCACGCCGGACTTAAACCGAAACTCCAGAAAATCCTCACAAACCTTCACACTTTCCAGCAGCTTCTTTACCAGAGTCTCATCAAACTCTGTGATGGTACGCGGCTGAGAATTGATAAAATGTAGCAGTTCCTGAATACGCTCCCGGTGCGCAGCTTTGGCGGCATCATCCATGACGGTCTGTTCCTGCAGTTCCCGCAGGCGCAGGATTTCTTCTGCCAGATCATCGTAGTTCGTGCTGCTTTCCGTCCGGTCGATCAGCTCCTGCTGCAATTGCCGCATCCTTTCCGCAAGGGCTTCCGCTGACTGCGGATTGGCAAGGCTGATCGCAGTTTTCAGGTTGCTTTTCAGCTTTTTCAGGTATTCGTCGCTGTTGCCGAGCATTTCATTGACTGCGTCAATAAACCCTTGCTGCAGCTCATCCTCGCTGACCGTCCTTGCCATGCAGCGTGTCCTGTCCTCCAGTCTGGTCTTGCATCGCCAGACGATTGTTTTCTTGCCCCGGTTGTTCCAGTGCAGCCTGCGGAAATGCTCACCGCAGCACTCGCAGGTCACCATGTGCGAGAAGGCGTGGTTTGCGCTGAATCCCTGCCGCCTTCCGTTCAGATCGCGCTCGGATGACCGACGTGCCATTTCCTCTTGTACTCTCATGAATAATTCCTTGGGAATGATTGCTTCATGGTCGTCCTCAATGTAGTACTGGTCGTAATACGCTTAGGGAACTCTCTCTTTGCTAATTAAAAGATGCCGATACCCCGAAAAAACACCGAAATTGCGTTATCTCTTTTGGAAAACGGCAACTTTTTGCTTGTGTTTTGACATTTGCCAACTTCAATATGTTCGATAAAGTCAGCCAATATCTGCGGAGTTAGTTCTGTAACGGCATCATGCTTTTTGATTGCCTGCATCAACAGTTTGACCTTGTTTGCAGATTCATTTTTCTCATGAAGTTTGCCTATGAGTTCTGCAACAAATGCGTTAAGCTGTTCTTTTTCTTCATCGTAAGTTTTTTTCAAACTTGCAAATAAAGCTCCATCTATTTCACCCCTGACTTTTGCTTCAAATAAGCCTTGAATGTACTTGTCAATTTCTGCAATGCGAAGCTGTGCTTTTTCAAGATCAGCGGAAATAACGGCTTTGCTGTCATCAGACTTCTTTTCTAGATGCTTCTGCATAATTCTGTGAAATTCATCAGAATCAGATTTTGCCTTGCTCATGATTCTCTGAATAGCTCTCAGGACTTTATCTTCAAGATACTTTTCTGGAACACCGTGAAAGTAACACCCTTTGCTTTTTCGGTAGGTTGCACATTCATAACAATAAAGAGTATTCTCACGCTTTGTGCCACACTGTCTGCCGTGCATTCTTGCGTGACAGTCCATGCAATACAGATAGTCACCAAAAAGATATTTGTGCGGTCTGGACGGATGACGTATCGTTTTTTCACGTTTGTTCTGTGCCATTTGAAACAGTTCACGGCTAATGATTGCAGGATGCGTATTCGGAAAGATCTTGATTTTATCGCTTCCATTGTAGATCACAGTCTTATTCTTGTAAGAGGTTCGCTCTGTACGAAAATTGACTGTATCTCCGACATATTCCTGTCGTTTGAGAATAGAAACCACAGTTGCACTGCACCAGGAGTAAATATTTTCAGCAGTGACTGCAATGCCTTTACGGATTTTCTTATGATATTCTACTCCCACACGTTTTTCAGCCTGTAACTGCATAGCGATCTGCTTTGTTCCCATTGCGTGATAAACATACAGTTCAAAGATTTCTCTGACTACCTCAGCAGCTTCTTTATCGATCAGCCACTCCTGCTTGTTTTCTGGTGTATTGTAATATCCATACGGCAATTTTGAAGTGATGTGCTGACCACTGTTGCCTTTCTGTCGCATCATAGAGCGAATCTTTTTGGAAATGTCCCTGCTGTACCATTCATTCATCAGATTATTGATTGGCAGCAGTTCATTCATTCCCTTGGCGGAGTCTACATTATCGCTTATCGCAATAAATCGTACATGGTATTTCGGAAAGTCAATTTCCACATATTGACCGACCATGAGATAATTTCTACCCAGTCGGCTCATATCCTTGACAATTACTGTTTCGACAAAGCCATTTTTGATGTCATTCATCATACGCTGAAAATCTGGTCTGTTGAAATTTGTACCTGTATATCCGTCATCTGCATAATAGGAAAGATTCGTAAAACCATTGGATTCCGCATAATTTTTAAGCAGTGCTTTCTGATGTTCAATGCTTCCGCTTTCCGTGTCAATCCCGTCGTCAAAAGAAAATCGGGCATATAGAGCAGTGATTTTTCCTGTCTGCATACTTGTTTCCTCCTATACTGACAGGCTTAAAATTGCTCTTTCTATTTTAGCGCAAAAGCGGAATAAACGCAACCACAAAAGAAAAACTGTTGCTGAATCGTCGCAATTTGTTACAAAATTGCAGCACTCAGGTTTGGTGCGTTCTTCATATTCAGTTTTCAAGATTCTCAAGTTCTTCAAAGCACAGAAAACGAAGCAGTTCCAGAGTTTTATGCAGCTTTTTGGACATTGCCTGTCTGGATATGCCGTATGTTACGGCGTATGCTTTGATTGTTTTGTAGTTTCCATAATAGAAACCGATCAAGACTTCAAATTTATCCGAATGCAGATCTTTGAGTTTCAGAAGTGCCTGCCGCATGGCAAGCAGCTGTATATCCTCCCAATCAGGCGGAATGTAAAGATTATCATGATATGTGATGCTTCTTCGTCTTTCACGTCTGTCGGAATATTCCTGATGACGGATCAACTTCCTAATCTGCTCGTTTACTGCATACAGCGTTTTGAAGTCAGTGTATGGTCTGTCGATATCATCATCTCCGAATCTATAGACAGGCTGGTAAATTTGCTGTAATCATCATAGCACAAAAGCAATAAAAAAGCAAATCGGCATTTTTTTCAAGTTCCCAAATCGTCAGATATTTTTTGGTCTGTGGAACTTTACGTGATAAAGAAAATCAATCTCTTAATCAAATTCAAATTCATATTGTCAAGTGTTGATTTATATGGTATAATAAAACTACATCTATTACACACAAAAGGATCGATAAAAATATGTTTGACATTACAATTATAGAAGATGACTATGCATTAAATAACGGTGTATCGCTTGCCTTGAAAAGCTGCGGATACCACACTGAACAACTCTATAAACTTTCAGATTTCAAAAAAGACCGAAAAACCAATCTGATTATTCTGGACATCAATCTTCCTGACGGAAACGGATTTGCATTCTTAAAAGATCTGCGAACAACTTCCAATGTTCCGGTCGTGATTCTGACTGCAAATGATCTGGAAACAGATGAAGTGATGGGGTTGGAACTTGGTGCAGACGACTATATCACAAAACCATTCAGTCTGATGGTACTTCGTGCAAGAATTGAAAAAGTTTTGAAAAAACAAACTTCTTCCACAGAATATCAAGATGAAAACTATCATTTCTACTTTGAACGAATGGAATTCTTTTTTAATGACACCCCTGTTGAACTCAGTAAGACAGAGCAAAAACTCCTGAAGATTCTTGTATTCAATCGAAATCAGGTCGTGACAAGAGAGATACTGATCGACCGTATCTGGTCGAACGGGGCGGAATTTGTCGATGAAAATGCGTTGTCTGTAACGGTGAACCGATTGCGAAAAAAACTTGATGCCGGAAATAGGATCCAGACGGTATACGGTATCGGCTACACATGGAGAAACGAATGATGTTCAATAATAAAAAATTACTTGACAGATTGGATCAGATGCTGGAAGATGGTATCAATGGGACATTTACGGAAACATCTTATGACGAAAGCAGACTTTCTTCTATAGAATCAAAATGGTATCGATATCTGACATCATCAAAATTATCCAGTCAAAAAATCAATCTGGAGCGGGAAAAAATTAAAGAACTTGTTACAGACATCTCTCATCAGACAAAAACACCGCTGACTAATATTGAACTATATACGCAACTGCTCCAGGAACAAAACTTAGATGAAACATCAAAATTTCTTGCTGATGAGATTCAAAAACAGGCTCTGAAATTGGAATTTCTGATTCAGTCGCTGATAAAAACATCACGGCTTGAAACGGGAACGTTGCAATTCAATCCGAAATCCAACAGTATCAATAATTTGATTGCGAAAGCCGTAGATCAGGCTGAGAAAAGAGCTCTGAAAAAAAATATCACGGTTATTTGCAGCAAGGAAAGCACAACAGCGATCTTTGATTTGAAATGGACAGTGGAAGCCTTGTTCAACATCATTGACAATGCAGTGAAATATACCAATGAAAATGGAACTATTACAATTTCAGTGAAATCCTATGAACTATTTGCGTGTATCTCAATTCAGGACAATGGTATCGGGATTGCAGAGGAAGAACAGGAAAAAATATTTGGAAGATTCAACCGTGGCTCTAATGTAAGTGAAACGGAGGGAACAGGAATCGGACTTTATCTGTCAAGAGAGATTATTGAGAAACAGGGTGGCTATATTCACTTGCAGTCGAAACTGGGGGAAGGTTCGATATTTGAAATTTATCTTCCAAAATAAATCTTTCAATTCTGTTAGATTTCAGAAAGATTCTGGAAAGAATAAGATGGTATATTAAGTGCAGTAAGAAAAAATTACTGCACTTTATTTTTGGGAGGAATAAAAATGAATGTTTTAAAAACTAAAGATCTTACAAAAATTTATGGAAGTGGAACAACAGAAGTTATAGCACTTAATCATGCAAATATTTCCGTTGATCAGGGAGAATTTGTTGCTGTCATTGGAACTTCAGGAAGTGGTAAATCAACTCTCCTGCACTTGCTTGGAGGATTGGACAGCCCGACTGGCGGAAAAGTGTTAATTGAGGGAAATGATATTTTCACAATGAAAGATGATGCCCGCACCATCTTCAGAAGAAGAAAAATCGGATTTGTATTTCAATCTTATAATCTTGTACCTGTTCTCAGCGTTTATGAAAATATTGTCTTTCCGATTCAGCTTGACGGCGGAAAGATCGATAAAAATTATATCGACAGTATAATTGAAACACTCGGTTTGAAGGAAAAAATCCATGCGATGCCGAATCAGCTTTCCGGTGGACAGCAACAACGAGTTGCCATTGCAAGAGCGTTGGCAACCAAGCCAGCAATCATTCTTGCAGACGAACCGACAGGAAACCTCGACAGCAAAACCAGTCAGGACGTGTTGAGTCTATTGAAGATCACAGGAAAAAAATATAATCAGACTATTGTCATGATTACGCATGATGAAGCTATCGCTCAGATGTCTGACAGAATAATAAGAATTGAAGACGGCAACATTGTAAAGGGTGGTGACTGATATGCTGAAAGTAGATAACAAAGAAATAATTAAAAAGGTCAGTATCCGTTCGCTGAAACAAAACATTACGACAAACAGAATCGTTGTTCTTGCGGTTATTCTTATGACGTTTATGTTTACAACAGTTTTTACGATTGGCATTTCGATTGCCCAGAATATGAATACTATGCTGATTCGTCAGGAAGGCAATATTGCACGAACGATCATAAGTCATCCAACAGATGATGTGATAGGACAAGTGAAAAAATGTTCAGCTCTTTATCATGCGGGAATTTCTGTTAATGCAGGACAAGCAAAGCCCATATCCGGAGAAGATTTTACAATAAATCTTATCTATAATGATGAAGAAAACTATAAATATAACCTGAAACCTGCCTTATCGGATATACATGGAACTTATCCAAAGAAAATAGATGAAATAATGATATCAAAAAATGGACTTAATGAACTTGGAATAAAAGATCCAAAAGTCGGTGATAAAATATCTCTTATAATAAATGGTGATAAAACAATTTTTTCTCTTTCCGGTTGGTTCCAGAATTATGGTTTCAGAACAAATAATTATGATTCATATATATCTAAAGATTATTCAGAAAAGCTTGGGAAAACGATCGAATCAAACGGCGAACTATATATATCTTCCAGACATTTTATGGAAAGTAAACTTCTTGATGAAATCGATCAAATTGAATTGAATACGAATCAGACGATAACCGCAAGTGAATCCAATGATACCACGATTTTTGTAGCGGCAATTGTGTTATTTCTCAGCCTTGTCATCGTAGTCAGCGGTTACTTGCTGATCTACAATATTATGTACATCTCTGTAAACCACAATATCCGATTTTATGGAATGCTGAAAACAATCGGAACGACTTCCAGGCAAATCAGAAAAATAGTCAGAACGCAGGCTTTGAGAATATCGATTTATGGAATACCGATTGGTATTCTTTTGGGGGTTGCAGTATCGTTTGCCGGAATGCCATTTGTTGTAAAAACGTTTTCGTCCGCTATTTATACAGCGATGCCGTCAACCATTTCATTCAATCCCCTGATCTTCATCGGAACGATTATATTTGCCGTTCTTACCATTCTCATCAGTTGCCGAAAGCCGGCGAAATTTGCAGGAAATATTACACCTGTGGAGGCATTGAACTATACAGGAATAAAAGGTGAAAGAACAAAGTCTTATCATTCTGATGATGGCGGAAAACTTCATAAAATGGCTTACAGAAATATTTTCAGGGAGAAAAAACAGTCTTTTGTTGTAATTCTTTCTCTTTTGATCGGAATCATTGCACTTCTTGCCACACAGTCTTTTTTGAAAAGCATGGATTTGAGCAACTATGCAAACAGCTATTTTCCGGATGATTTAACATTGAGTATCAACGTTACAGATAACGATGATTTTAAAAAGACTGATGAAAATAAAGCAGAAGCATCCAATAAACTTTTGAAAGATATAGAAAAAATTGAGGATGTGACGGTATTCAGTGGGATCCAAGGCAATATTGATGTTGTGTATGACCGGGAAACGTTTATGCCGTTCTTTCAGGAAGGTAATGACTCTTATCCAGATGAAGCCTCCACCGCAGACAACCTGGCAGATGTCATCGAAAAAGAAAATCTCTTTTCCGTGCCTGTGACCGGACTGGATGAAGAATTTATAGAGCGATATAACGAGCAGGCAGAAAAGCCGATCGATATTGAAAAATTTCGTAACGGGGAAATTTGTTTCATCGGTGACTTTATCAATGATACATACCGCAAAGAAATGATAGGAAAAACCATAACATTAAAAAATACAGAAACAGGGAAAACAAAAACAATTGGAATCGGGGCTTCTTTAAGTATAAATGATTATTTCTTCCCAGATGGATCTAACTGGGAAACTGTGGGCGTGCCGCAGCGTGTTTATGTCAGCAAAAATGCGATAGAAGAACTTTCCGATAGGACCTGGGTAAAGGAAATAGTTGTAGATTGTGACAAAGAAAATGAACCATCTGTAAGAGATCTTATAAAAAGTCTGACACAAAACAATATCTGTATCCCGTCAAAAGCATATGTTGAGATAAAATCAGAGATGCTGGAAGAATTTCAATCGTCGATCCTGTCCATGCGTATTTTAACCGCAGGAATCAGCATTGTTTTGATGCTGATTGGTATCGTCAACTTTATCAACGTCATGTTTGTTGGTTTGTATGCAAGAAGAAACGAACTTGCAATGATGGAAAGCATCGGTATGACGAAACAACAAATTTATAAAATGCTGGTATATGAGGGGCTGTATTATACAGGTATCATCACATTTTTCATACTGACAGTCGGAAATCTGATCACATATCTTTCTTCTAAGGTGGCACAAAAAATTGCGGATTATGCCGTTTTTCACTATCCTTATGTACTGATGATTTTCCTGATTGCTGTGATTGCAATGATCTGTGTATCAGTTCCGGTAGTCGCTTATCAACATGTTGCAAAAAAGAGCATTGTTGAGAGATTAAGAGAAGAGTAATTGATGTGATAATATGATTGATTTTTCGTCTTACTGTACAAGGTGTACCAAAAGGAGGAGATAAAATAAGTGAAACAATCTGCAAGAGGAAGAAAATACAAAGGGAAAATACTGTTTCTCTTATTATTTATAATAATGTTATGTGTGATAGCAGGAAAAATTCTTAATCCATCTTTTACAACATCTTTTTATGATAACACAACACATCATATAGCAAGTGAAGCTAATGGTTGGAATCTGATTCTTGTAAATCGTGATAATTATATTCCTGATGATTATAAGGTTCAGCTTACAGAACTGTCAAATGGAAAAAAGGTTGATTCCAGAATTTATCCAGAGTTACAGGAAATGTTTGATGCTGCAAGGGAGCAAGGATATGGCTTGTTTGTCAGAGAGGGATATAGGACACAGGAAGAACAGCAACAACTGTTGGATGAAAAAATAGAAGCATATGAAAATGATGGAAAATCAAAATCCGAAGCAAAAAGACTTGCGGAGCAATGGGTGGCAATTCCCGGAACAAGTGAACATCAGCTTGGCATTGCAGTTGACATAAACGCAGATACTACAAAAAGTTCAAGTGATGATGTGTATAACTGGCTTGCAGAAAATGCTCATACATATGGATTTATAAAACGTTATCCTTCAAATAAAACAGATATAACAGGTGTTATAAATGAACCTTGGCATTACAGATACGTTGGAAAAGAAGCTGCTTTAGAAATTTACTCTCAAGGAATTTGTTTAGAAGAATATATAGATATGTTGGAATAGAATATTGTTTTATATGGGCAGCTGATAGTCACTTATTAGTAAAAAACAACTGCAAACTAATATATCAAAAAGATAGAGCTGATAATCTATGAAATATCTCACAGATTATTAGCTCTTTTTATGAAAGTTTCATATACAAAGCACTGTAACAGGATTCTTCTGTTATACACTACTTCAAGAGGTTACAAAATATAAACATTTTCAAGTGCAGCAATTATCATGTTTCATTTTTAACCATATCATAAAAGTCATTAAAACGCATCCCCAAGAACCGCTTAGAAAACCAATAAACATTAGACGGTTCAGGATAGCCCAACAAAGGATAGATTTCTTTGATCGTAAGTCCGTTTCTGATAGCGTCAATCAAAATTTTCTTACGAACTTCCACGATGACAGTCTGAAAATTTGTTCCTTCTTCCGCAAGAGCATTTTCCAGACTTCCACGCTTAGTTGCCAATGCTTCGATGACATTTGTAGTATCGCATCGCCTTTCCAATAATAAATGCGGAGCGATTTCCTTGATACGCACTGAATATGGCTTAAATCTGACATCGATCAATGCTGAAAGATTGCCAAGTCCATATATATAAATGTCAATCATTCGTTTGCCATAATTCTTTTCACGCTGTCCCATTGGTTTTCCAATTACAATTTTCTCAATCAGTGCATTAACCATTTCTTGTGTCAGCACGTCAAAATCAGATTCTGAATAACTTGAAATTTTATCAAGAATTTTTATCACTGATCCTTTTTCTTTGCTTCGTATAGACTTTTTCGCTGTCAAATCTGCAAGAAAATGAAGTAAATCGTTCTTTTCACGGCTTAACGCTTCTGATCGGCTCTTGAATTCTGAATCCGTAATGATGTTTTGGAATTTTTTCTCGTAAATCTCTTTCAAAAGATGATTGATTTCATCTGCTCGGTTTTCAGCAGCTCTAATTTGATCTTCAATCTCCGTGATTGTATCCAATCCAAGTTTTGAAATGACAGCATTTCTATCGGTTTTGACAGCAAAATATAGCCGATACAGATAATCCAGGACAACTCTTTTCAAATCATTTTCTGTGATATAATTAGAGGTACAGCTGTCATACTTCTGATATGCCTGGCACTGAAAATATAGCTTTCCTTTCGTACTGCTGCAATACATTTTTTTGCCGCACATCGCACAAATAAGTTTCTGCCTGAAAAGAGGATCATTCCTTGTTGCTTTGGGCTGCGAAAACGCATTTTCGGATATGTTTTTCAGCTTTTCCTGTGCTTTCTCAAAATCTTCACGACTGATAATGGCAGGGTGCTGATTCTGAAAGATCACCCAATCTTCTTTGGGGATTGGCAATCGTTTTTTTACTTTGTAGGAAATCTGCCTGGTTTTGAAATTTACCGTATCACCACAGTATTCCTGAAATTTTAGAATTCGGCTGACGATTGGAAAAGACCAGTCATAAGGACGGTTGACCTTTGTGTATTTGTATCCCATATATGCACTGGGCGTAGGAATTTTATTGGTACGCAGATACTTTGCAATAGAATTGACAGACATATCCTGATTGAGAAACATATCAAAGATCATTCGCACAATTTCGGCGGATTCTGTATCAATTTCCCATTGCGTGTAATCCCCATCGACCAACCTATAACCGTAAAGCGGACGTGATTTCAGCTTGATTCCGCTCATACCGAGCGTATGCTTTGCATAGGTAACTTTTTTTGAAATATCGGCAGCATACATTTCAGCGAAGATGCTTTCAAAAGCAAACAAGTCGTTTTCCGTATCATAGGAATCATAGTTGTCGGTTACACCGATCACTCTGACATGATGCTGTGGCAGGACAAGTTCCACATACTGACCGACAAGAATATAGTTTCGTCCGAACCGGCTCATATCCTTTACAAGGATTGTTTGGACAATACCGTTTTCTACGTCCTCCATCATTCTCTGAAAATTCGGTCTGTTAAAATCTGTACCTGTATAACCGTCATCGGTATAATAGCGAAGATTGGAATAGCCGTTATTTTCCGCATATTCTTTCAGCAAAGCTTTTTGATGTGTGATACTTGCATTTTCTTCTTTCTGCCCGTCATCGTGCGAATAACGGCAGTACAATGCTGTGATTTTATCATACATAAATCAAAGTCCTCCTGTGCATTACTTACTATTAAGAATAGCGCACAGGAGGACTTTTTTCAATAGTTATGGGAACATTGTCGCCGAAGTTTTAACGCATCGTCGCCGTATCGTCGCACTTGTTACTGATGTGCAGCCATTCAGATCTGTCCGATATCCACGAAATAAACCAACACTTTGACTTTTGTTGCAGGCTTGTTGTAAATATCAGTTGTTTCGATTTCCTGAATCGTTACTTTTTCCACCAGTTGCTCTAAAATGTATCTGTCATCTTTGGTAATCTCCGTATCAGCAAATGCCTCTGCTTTGTCAAGTAGGATCAAAAGCTTGCCGTACTCGTTTTTAAGTGATTCTGATTCCGCATTCATGCTGACCGTTATATTTGTAAAGGTTTCCTGAGAAATTTCATCTTGTAGTTTCTGTTCAAAGAGAGCCTGTTCCGTTTGATTGATCGTTTGAAGTCTGTCGGTAATGGTTTTGATGCGTGCATTGATATCTCGAATTTCCCTTTCATTCCGCTGGCAGATCCACCTGACCAGAGTACGTCTGCACTCGTTTTTATCTAACCTGTACATATCGAAAATTCTACGTACATCATATAGAACAGATGTAATTACTTCCGTTTCCTGTATGTAATGGGCAGTGCAGCCTTTCTTTTTGCGATAACTGTCGCAGATATACACATAGCAGTTTCCACCTGCGTATTTGCGGTAATTCAGATACATCTTCTTTCCGCAATCTTCACAGTACACCATATCGTCCAGCAGGTGTTTCTCTCTAGTTTGAATCACACGTCTAGTGGATTTGCGGCGTTTCTTTGCCTTTTCATATTCTTCACGGGAAATGATAGCTTCCTGTGTATCAGGAATAATAGTAAAACTTTCTTCATCACGATAATGTACTTGTTTATCTTTAAAACTTGTATGAGCGGAAGTACTTGAAAAACGCTTTGCATTGTCGAGAATGAACTCTGTTAGTGCCTATCTTCGTCAGCAAGTTGTAAATGGAATCTATCTGGAATACGACCATGAGGAACTGAAAAAAATACGGCAGGCGGTTATGCGTGTGGCGAACAACGTCAATCAGATTGCACACAGAGTGAACGCTACAAGCCGTATTTACAAACAGGAACTTTATGAGTTGCAGGAGGGAGTGACTGAGATATGGCAACAACTTCAATCCATCCAATCCGAGTTACAGAAGCTAAATCCATCAAGTATATCATGAATCCTGATAAAGCGGCATATGTTACCCGATACTGCTGCTGGGGAAATGCAGCTGAGATTTCTGACGAGTTCAGCAAACTGAGAAGTATGGGAAGGAACACAGGAAGTGTTCTGAGTTATCATATCATACAGAGTTTTGCACCGAATGAAGCAACAGCGGAACAGGTACATCAGGCTGGACTGATGCTTTGCGACGAACTCTTTCAGGGAAAATACAAGTATGTTCTCGCAACGCATACGGACAAAGACCATATCCATAATCACATTATTTTCTGCAAAACCAATATGGAGAATTACAGAACGTTTGGTACACTCATGGATACCAAACATAATCCTGCGTGGAAGAAAATCCGTCAGATTTCTGATGAGGTATGCAAAGAAATGGGATTGTCTGTTGTTGCATATGAGGAAATCGGTAAGGGAATTTCGCACTATGAATGGACAAAACAGCAGCAGGGTTTATCATGGAAAGAAAAACTTCGCTATGAACTGGACTGTATCATTCTGCGGTCTGATACGTTTGAGGACTTTCTTGAAAAGTGCAGATTAAACGGAATCGAAACAGTTTACAAACCAGAAAACACGATTTCTCTTAAATTTCGTATGCAGGGACAACGACGCTTTGTCCGAGCAAAAACGCTGGGATATTACTATCTTCCTGAGAATATTCAGCGTAGAATCAGACAGTTTTCATCGCACAGAAAGATGATTCTTGACCGTGATAAGTTTGATAACAGAGGCTTGCAGTATTGGGCAGATATTCAGAATATGAAGAACGTAGCCCAGATGATAAATCTGCTTGAAAGTTACAATGTTCACAGCACATCAGAGTTGAAACCGACCACCATGACCGTTATGGCACGGCGTGGAATGATTACGCAGAGCATCGAAAATCTGGATAAAAAGATAAACACTTTGTCAGAACAGATAGAACTTGTCCGACAATTTCAACGCAGTAAACCGTATCATGACAAGTATAAGTCCCTTTCAGCATGGAAACAAAAAGAATATGCAAAGAAAAACGCTCCTGTACTGGAGAAGTACAAGAGCGTTGGAAGTCAGTTAAAATTATTGTATCCGGACGGCAGATTTCCGTCAAAAATGGTGCTTGACCGTCAAAGGCAGGCGTTGTATGAGGAACGGGAAAAACTTTATGAAGAATACCGCTATCTCAAAAAAGAGTATGCTGATCTGAACAAGGCAAGTCAGACGATTGACGATTATCTTGAAAGTCTGCGCGATGAGCCTGAACATAAAAGGAAGAAGGGTGAGTTAGAATAGTTCTATAAGTTAAAAAAATGTTATTATGAGAGAACAGTTATCTTGGCGTAGTTGCCAAACTACATATTAATCCTTATTCCCTCAAATCTATTATTTCCCAGTCATTAGCGAATACGTTATTGCTTTTTTCATAAGTTTTAGCTTGCATTGCCACACATAATAGTTTTCTCGGTCTGCTCATACCAACATAGGCAAGCTTCCTGCTATAATCAAACAAATTTGATTTTCCAGGTTTGCCTACTCCGTAATATGGAAGAATTCTATTTAGATCTGATGCCCCTTGCCTGTCAGTTTCAAGGTAAAGGGTTGCATCATGCGTTTCACCCTTGACCCCGTGAATTGTGTCAAATTCTATCCTGCGTCCTCTAATTGGATCAATAAATATATTCTTTTCAATTTTTTTGTCTTGATTTACAACAGTTGCCTTATCAAGAAAACACACTGGCAGATGGTCAAAAATATCGTCTGCTTGTAGATTTATAATCTTCAAAAGCTCATTTATCTTTTGCCTCATTAGACAATTAATAGTTACGCTCTCACTACTTTGCAATCTTGATAATTCATATATCCACTGACGATACATGTCCCAGTATTCATCGTCAAGTTTTTTCTTTATTGTAGATAAAGAAAACTCCTTGCCTGATACCAGATTCCTAATTTTAGCATAATGAAATATGCGGCAGATAAGTTTTCTAACAATACGTTCTGCTTTGTACAGTTTACCATCTAATAAATTGGTACTAATATCGTCTATTAACACCCAATAATTATAATCGCTCTGTTTCTTCACAGAACTATCAAACTCTGCCCAATAGCTTCCTATCTTAAGTCCAGATGAATCTTTTTTTCTTATAGCACCTATAGCTTTATATATGCCTTTATTATCATAGAGCCCATGAGTATCTAATACATTGATAAATTCTCCAATTACTTTGTTAGTCTGATCTGGATTGAAAACAAGTAGTATTGGTTTAATACCCGTCTTGCCCGCAAATGTTGTGATATTTTGTTGATCTTTCTTTAGTTTAAAAATCACATTAGCAATTTCCTGACTGTATCTGCAAGAGGTCATAATAGGTAAGAATCCGTCCTGTGGTACCCAATCTGGAGTTTCAGCCTCTGAAGAGTTATAGATAGCTTGATCAGAATCTCCAATTTTAATTACGGTGCATTTTGTTGAGTTAAATATTGTCTCTATTGCTCGACGCTGAACATCATCGCAATCCTGATATTCATCGATGAATACATACTGGAATCGTGATGAAAAGAGATCTGTATATGCTTGTGGTAGGTCATTTATAGCTTCATTAGCATATGAATAGGCATCTTTATACCGCATTATGCCTTCATTTTTTAAGAGATCTTCAATCAATGCATTATACTGTTTAGCAGAAGGTTTGTTCGCACCAGCTAACGCTTTTTTCAGTTTTCCCAAGCAAAGAGCACCATCATCTCGTATATACAGTGCCTGTGTATGGTCAAGTCGATCAGAAAACTGCTTTCCAGTTTCAAAACTGTTTTTTGTCACCCAATTAAGGGATTTGTAATTTGGGTTATTCTGCATTCTATTTAGCATATGCTGTGCATAAGTAAGATTATCAACCGCTTGTACGTTTCGTCCTGCAAAATTTCGCAGATATGGCATCGTCACAAATTTATCAACAAATGATTGAATTGTTCCGATAAAATTTGGATAGCTTAGGAGCTTATCCGCACAGCCTGAAAGCCTTTTTTTAATTTCATTTACAGCAACATTTGTATGGGATAGTACGCAAATCCCTGTACCATTTACAAATGGCATTCTATCAGCCAACAGTTTTAACTTCGCAAGAAGTACAGTTGTCTTTCCACTTCCCGGACAAGCCGCCACATCAGTTGAATGCCAACAACGTATAACATTTCTTGCGTCTTCTGGAAAGTGTGCTCCTTCTGGCAAAAGAATCTTTTCGGTTGATTCAATATCTAGATCAGAAATTTTCCATTCAATCATAGAATCTCCTCTTGTTTACACAGCCTCTCCAGCTGCATACTTGATAGCTTTCACTATGTATCTCAAAAACGAATCTTGTTCAATTAAAGTTTTTAATTCTGATTTTTTTCTCTCATCTGTTTTCAGCCCATACAAATCAAGATCAAACATCTTTTCTTGTGTAAAATCCTTTGGTATTTCTGATATTTTCCAGCGTAAGACTGAAGCTAAGCATTGTGCAACAATAGCTTTAAGACCGCTCCTTCCATCATTATTGAGCATCAAGTTGTAAATATTATATGCTTTTTTCCATTGCGGTAAATCATTCCACTGTCTTGTTTCTTCTTCAACAGATTGATTTGCTTCTGCAATTTTTTCCTCAGTCAATGAGATATACTCTTTGGCGTTTAAAATTTTCTTTCCATAATGAACAGCTTTATGAAAATCTTCGGAAATACCGCTCATAGCAATGCAATACTCTAACGTCCATCTCGGTGAAGTAAACCCACAAACTGAACCGTTAGTGTATTTTTTATTTTTTGCTTTTTCAGCGTTTGCTGATTCAGTTGTTTTCTCGTTTAATTTTTTCGTGTTCGTCACAGAGTCAACGTCATACGGTCTTATATCACAATCTGTAATTACCGAAACGGGAATCCCAATCGAGTTTCCATCTTTTCTTGTCATAATGCCACTATATCGCAGAAAGGCTGTACTCCCAACGTTCACAATGGATATTCCATATTTCTCTAAAGGATAACCGAGAATATCAGCAATTACAGGAATTAGAATATTTTCAGCATCACCTTCAACCATTATAACACCTTTGGCAAAGAATAAATTGGCTTTTGTTGAATCAAGGAAACGCTGAAGAAACAAATAATCACCTTTTTGAAGTCCTGTCTTACCCTCGGCCAAATCATATCCGAAGCCATTTTTCATTAGAATCAGATTCTTAAGGTTGATTTTTGAAGCAAGGATTGGACTATGCGTAGATATGATAATTTGGACATCATTCTCGTTATATTCATTTTGAAGATAGTTGATCAAACGAAGTTGAGCCTGTGGATGCAAATGAGCTTCCAATTCTTCGATTAGAGCCAACTTCATTCCTCCATCTGTATCATCTTTAAGGAGTAGTAGTTCTGCAGCAATGAATAGCAGATTCAATTCTCCCAACCCCGGATTGATTTCCGGAGCGTTCAACGATAAAGATTCAAGTATAGCCTTTAGTTGAATATCTGATGTCTTCAATTCAGCATTGCTGGCTTGTCCTTTGTCATTGAACGATTCTAAATTATCACGAATTGTTTGAAGAATGCGCTTTCCATCAGTTTCATCTGTAAAGTAATTTTCTATTTTCCTATTTGCTTCTTTAAAAATTTCCAAAATTTCATGTTCTTTCTTATCCTTGAAAATTGGGTGACTAAGAAGTATTTGTGAAATTCTAGAACTTCGTCCAGAACTCATCTCTCGTTCAGCATCACGAAGCGGCTTCAAATAGACTGCTTTCAGTAAATCTCTTGCTTTGCCATCAATTGAAATACCATCATCTACATCGCCTACACGCAGTTCGTGGAAAATTTTGTAACCTTCTCTCCATGCACGATAATGAAGTTCGAGCGTGTATTCTATTTTATCTCCATACTTTTTAAACATGAGATACTCAATAAAATTCTTTGCTTCATTCTGAGTAAATTCTGAAATCGTACAGTCAATTTTAAACTCAGAACAAGCTTCTCCATCAACTGGTTTATAGAAATCTCCATCTGCTGGTTTAATGTACTCGTTGCTCTGCGTTAGCAAAACCAGCTTAAGTGCATCAATTACAGCAGTTTTTCCAGAATCATTTTCTCCAATTAAGGCATTTAATCCTTTGTGAAAAGTAATTTTCAAACCGGGTTCACCATTCAAAGATTTGAATCGGCGAAAATTATAGATTTTTAATTCAGATATAATCATAGTTTTTGGTTCACTCTCACTTTCTATTATAAATTAGTGATAGGTTGAAGATGCAATCTCAAGAGACAACCTCATTTGTGACACTTCTCATTGCATTCCAATATCTTATTATAAATAATTTTTCATAACTTCCGAGTTATCAATCTTTTTCATTTTCTGCTTCCTGTTTATAGCTCTTTTCAATATATTCTTCAACAGCTGTAATGAACATCTGATTCATGCTCATTCCCATTTCAGAAGCGATAGCTTTCAGTTTTTCACGCTGTCCCTTTGGAACACGAATTTTGATGTCATCAAGGTGTGTTTTCACATACTTTGCCGTAATCGCTTTTCGTTTTTCGTTATAGTACATAGAAATCAATCCTTTCGTATTGTACCCATTACTATAATTATACTCTTTCAAAATCTTTTTGTCAATATATTTTATAAAAATTGTCCAGATTTTTTCAGATAACTTTGTGCGCATTGCTGCTTGAAAAAACAAGTGCAATGATATATAATAGTATTCATCAAGTCTGACAGCTTATGCCGATGATATGCTTGATAAAGACTATATCGTCAGAGAAATTTGGTCTGATTGGTGGCACGGCAAAGGGGATGATGGGCTTATCTTTCCTGAAGCAAGCTATAAGCACCATATTCTGACCGATTGGGTCAATGACAATTATGGCGATGATAATTATGATTGGAGCAAAATCGGTCAACTGAACTACAATTTCAAAGACTACTACGATGAACTCACGGATAATTGGAACTTCAATGATGATCGTGACGGAAATTGGACGATTATCACCGATGAAACCACATATCATTTCAATTTGCAGAATGGCAAGTGGCTGATGAGTGATGATAACAGCAATGTGATCGACAGCTTCATGCCGTTCAGTACTTTGACAGAAGATACAGCGGAGGAAAATCGTAATTCTGTTATGGCTGACGATGGAAACGGGACTGCTCATCGTGTCGGAGAAAATTTCAAAATTGAAGCAGATACCACAATTGATGTATCGGAAGAAATAACAGAATCAACAAGCGAGAAAAAGTCCTCAAATGGTTTGATTTATGGAATTGGTGGAATTATCCTCGCAGGAATCGCTGTTCTTGCAGGATTTTTGATAAGAAAGAAAAGAGGTTAAGATTATGATTTATAAGCATGATTATCAGAGAATAACACTTGACACCGACAGAATGATGATTACGCAGTGTGGCAATGATTATCACGATTACAGCAACAACAAACTTGCGTGTATCTATATCAAATGGGCAGAGGAACATTGTCCTGAACGTTTGCAGGCAGAAACAGATAAGGGCAGAATCTACATTCATATTGACGAGCGTATCACTGAATGCGAAAAAGAAAAATGGAAAATCTGGAACAAAATGCGTGATACTGATTCTGAATATGCACTTGCGATGAAAAATGCCGATACAGCTAAGGTTTGGCAGCTTGAGAATCTCTTTGAGTTGCAGGCTGAAGAGATTGCGGTTAAAATGTGCTTGCTTGTATAGTTACCCATTTGGTTGTTGCTTTTCTGTAAAAATCAACAAAACTCGTTTGATTTAATTTAAGCCAAACGAGTTTTGTTTTTATTCTCTAATATTTTCTGAAAGTTTTAATTTTCGATATTCCTTTGGTGACATACCAATATATTTATGAAACAATCTGCTGAAATAAAGAGAATTCGTGTATCCAACCATGTTTGCTATTTCCTGTATTTTCTAACAAGCTTTGTGCGTTAGAAATTCGCAGCTTCAGGATATATTGCAATGGACTTGAACCCGTGATTCCTTTAATGCACCGAATAAACCAACAATTACTAAGCCCTCTGATTTGGAATACTTTCATAAAAAGCACGACAATTATTTATTATATCGCTTGTTTGTATTTTGCTGTTGAAAAAAATAATTGAATATGTTATAATATTAATTGACAAATATACTGCCACCAATAAAATACATTTAGAATGGAGGGCGATGCCCATGATTCGTATTGCAGCCGTGGATGATGATAGCATATTTTTACAGGAATTAAAGGACATTATTTCTTTGCAAATTGACAATCATCAATATCCCTATAAATTGGATCTATATAATGATTCAGAAATTTTTTTAGAGTGCCTGCTGAAAACGCCGTATGATCTTGTGTTTTTAGATATGGATATGCCTAAATACGATGGCATTTCTATCGCAAAAAAACTGTCTGCTCAAAATATCGATACTACAGTAATTATTGTAACAGAACATGAACACTATGCTCGTGTAGGCTATCGATATCATGTATTTCGTTTTGTACGCAAAGGTTACTTAGCAGAAGAGATTCAAGAACCCATAAAATCATTTCTGTCGGAAAAAGTAAATATGAAACATAACATAATCTTAAATACAGATAATAGTATGGTAAAGAATATTGAACTGAGCAAGATTGTATACCTTGTATCTGTTGGACATTATATTTCTCTAAAAGAATATGGCTCTGCTGATAATATAAACCTCATTTCGGGTAAATACACGATGAATCAGTTTGAATCGCAATTCGAACCATACGGTTTTTTAAGAATACATAAATCATATTTAGTGAATTTTAGATATGTTGTCAAGATCCAATACGATAAAATGACAATTTCAGAAAGTGCTGGAATATATAAAGCCTTACCAATTAGTCACAAGAAAAGTTCTGATATACGGAAAAAAGTCGATTTGTTATTTAGGAAAGAAGACAGATTATGATGATGATAAATATATTTGGTGTTATTTCGGAATGTGTGATTATCACATACTTTTTATGTAAATATTTCGGATTCAGGTATCATGATTATGCAATTGTAAAATCAAGTTTATTTTTTTTAATCATAGCTATTTATGATTATGCTTCTGGAAGATATATTCCATCTGAATTTGTTGCTTTTTGGGGCTTCTTTTTATTGACTTTTTTGTTTTCATTTATATTTTTAAAGGGAAATGTATTGGAAAAAATTGCAACTTGTGCATTAACCTTTATTCTTATTGCATCAATTAACCTACCCATTCTTGCGATTTCAAGTGCCATTACAAATCAATATCCTGATGCTATATTGAGCAGTAATGGAAAAACAGATGTTTTAATATTAGATACCTTCTTTTCTAAAATTATTTATTTTGGTGTTTTACAAGCAATATTGCTTTTTCGAAGAAAAGAAAAGATTGTACTAAAAGCGAAAGAATGGATTGTTATTATAGCTTCATTCATCATATCCATTCTGATCGCATCATTGGTTCGTTTGCTATTGATAACGCATAGCACACAACCTTTTTTTTATTTTTTTATTGCACTGTGTCTAACAGCACTTGATCTGATTATTCTTCTATTTATTATATGGGTCAACCGTTCCATTTCTATTCGAGAAGAAAACTTACAAATTAGATTGAGATTGGAAAAGCAAGAAAAGGAAACAAAGCTTATTAATGAAAAATATGAAGAAATATCTATGCTTAGACACGACTTTAAAAAGCATCTTCATAATATTGATAAGTTGCTTGATAGTGATGAATTAGATAACGCAAGGAATTATATGAAAGGCTTACTAGAACAGCAAAACGACTCCTTATTGCGGACAATTCATTCAGATCAAACAATTTTGGATTCTCTGATAAATGAAAAAATTCAAGAAGCAAAAGAAACAGGAATAGACATTACATGTCGATTGATTACAACTATACCAGATAAATTGCAGATGGATGTGTGTTCCATATTAACTAATTTAATCGATAATGCCATTGAAAACAGTCCTTTTTCTATAAATAGTAGAATTATTATAATTATACAACAATCACACGGATACTATCGTATAACAGTAAAGAATACTATCACTCATTCCGTCTTAAAATATAATCATGACTTACATACGAAAAAACTAAATCGAGAGCAGCACGGTTGGGGGTTAAAATCTGTGCATCGTATTGCTGAAAATCATGGTGGTAGAGTTGATGTTTACGAGGAAAACAATATGTTTATTGTTGCTGTAATTTTGCAAGATGACTGAAAGCTGTGATTAAAGCCACATGTTAAACGGGTGGTTTGAGAAAAAACTATAAGGGCATATTACGGACACGCCCCTTAAGTGGGCTGAGAAAGGTTTGCCAACTGCATTTCATTCTCAGCTACCCCCTTAAGGGGTATTCTTTTTTATTTCTTACTGCTTTTCTTTTTCCCTTCAGTATTTTTCGAATGTGCTAAACTACTTATATCGTCTCTTTTCATGATGATACCTCCTTTGTTTTTTTATTGTTAGGTTGGCAGACCTTAACCTTATTATAACTCTGGAGGTTATTTTTTCTACCCATAGCTTTAAGCTTTTTGAACCCCCCCGATTTAACTGGGGTATTGTGCAAAAATGTAACTTGGTGCAAAAACTATTGAATTGTTTTGTGATATATGATAAAATACATTCCAGAAAGGCATGATAGTATGATAGAAAAAATATCAAAACAGATCACAAATCATCTAACACAAAAAAACGTAATAAAATCGGAAACTGCTGAAATGTATAGATATGGAATTGAACTCGTTATATCAACATTTATCGGCATAGTTCTCATATTATTGTGTGGATTGGTTTTTGATATGTTTTGGATGACAGTTCTATACTATGCTATATTCTTTACAATTCGACGATTTGCAGGCGGGTATCATGCTAATACATATATGGAATGTAAGGTAGTCTTAGTGATATCAACAATAGTGATTTTGGCGATTACAAAATCTCTTGCCTTTCTAAAATCATATTCGTTGATTATGCACATCTTACTTTTGATTTTTTCAATATCCACTTTGATTCAATTATCTCCAATCGATAGTGAAAACAAGCCTCTGAATACGAAGCAGGAAAAAAGATGTAAGCTGATTGTATCGGTTTTGTCGATATCATTTGCAATAATCAGCCTGCCTGTGTATTATTTGAAAGTAGAATGTGCCTGTGTAATTGCACTTACATTGGTTTTAATTGCAATTATGCAAATTGTCGAAATTTTACGAAGGGGGTGAGTAATATGAGCAATAGTAATAAAATCATCTTGAAATCGGTAGCTAAGCTTGCTAAAAGTGCTGCACGCTGTGCTTCTGGAGCTGCTTCTTTTTTTGATTTTCACCAACCAAAGGAACCAGAAAATCTGAAAGCAATGTTGAACAGCGAAGAGAAGAAGTAATGCACATTTAAAAATCAAATTGCTAAAGCTAAAGAATATGTGCAATGATAAGGAGGAATATTATTATGGCAAACGCCAGAAAAATTGTAGCAGCTATCATGGCTGCCACAGCACTTGCTACAACTGCTATGAGTGGAATCAGTGCAAGTGCTTCCTATAAGGATGATGAGTTAACTTACTTTTCTGTAAGTGGATACAGCGAGCGTAGTACAAAAGTACGTGAAAAAGAAGATTCAACTTCTGCAAGTATTAAAATTGTCTCAACTAATCCTTCAGGCTGCAAGGCAACGGTAAAAGTCTATGGAAATTATTCACAAAGCACATCTGGCGGTGTAAACAAAACAGCTGGAACCCCTAAGGTTGTTGGAGCCTCTTCTTACTACACATACCTTCCTAATTATGTTTGGGAGCATATGAAGAAAGATAGCTCTGGACATGTGCATGACCATATCTATGCGTATCTTACATTAAGAACGTATTCGAATCCTCAGGCTAAACCTGACTTTTCCATCGTGAAGGGCTATTGGAGTCCAGACAGTATCTAAACAATATCTAATCAGAAATATTAAAACTTTGCGGCAGTAATAGTCATTTGAATTTTACTGCCGCAATACTATTTTGAAAAAAGAGTTGAGTTTATAATGAAATTCGAAATAACATTTTTTATGGTATGTTTCTCGATGTTATCAATTGGATTAACAGGATGTTCATTCCAAACTGATTCCACTGATAGTAGTGAATCTGTTGCAGAATATAATATAAATGGAGATGAATCTCTTATTAATTCCGAAAATCTAGACCTGTTTTCTGAAGTTGCTGGAAAAGCTGAAGAAAATGAAGATACAATAACATTACCTATTGTTATCAACGAAAGCAAGGAAATTACAGATAGTGCCACAGTAAAATTATTATCTGCAAAATTTGAAGAAAATGAGATTAGGAACTTCCAAAATATATCGCAATACTACACTACGATACCTCATTATGAAAAATATTTTGATAATAATGGCTCATTGAATTCGGATTATGTTTTTGCTGAGTTAAATATTGGAATTACTTCTCAAAAATCATGGGATGATCTGTACTCTGCTGACCTTGCCATTGCTCTGAACGGCAATACGAAAATCATCGCCACCACGATTCAGAAATTCCCGTATATCGTGGACAGCGTTGCAGGGCTGAAAAACAAGCGTTTCGCGGTCATTATTGATGAGGCACATTCCTCCACAGCGGGTAAAGACATGGCAGCTGTCACGAAGTCTCTTGGTGCAGGAGAACAAGATGGTGCCGATGTTGAAGATATGATTACGGATGAAATCCGCAGAAACGGCAAACAGGCGAATGTATCTATGTTTGCTTTTACAGCGACACCAAAGCCGACAACCATCCAGCTGTTCGGTCGTTTGAACACAAAAGGTCAGCGTGAAGCGTTCCATATCTATTCCATGAAGCAGGCCATTGAGGAAGGCTTTATTCTCGATGTCCTTCAGAACTATACGACTTACGACACCTTTTACCAGATCAATAAGGAAATCGAAGAAGACCCACGTTGCAAAACAGTCGATGCAAAGCGTCAGATCGCCCGTTTTGTGGAGCTGCATGAAACGAACATTGCCCAGCGAGTAGAGGTCATTGTGGAGCATTTCCGCACGACCGTTATGCCTGAACTCGGCGGCATGGCAAAGGCAATGGTTATCACAGCATCCAGACAGGGTGCTGTGAAATACCGTCAGGCTTTTGAGGACTATACCAAGAAGAAGGGATACTCGGACATTAAAGCTCTGGTGGCGTTTTCCGGCAAGGTAAAGCTCCCAGACGATGAAACCGAATATTCCGAGGCTTCCATGAATGGTTTCCCGGAGGATCATCTGACAAAAGAATTTGATAAGGACGAATATCAGGTGCTTCTGGTCGCCAACAAGTATCAGACCGGGTTTGACCAGCCAAAACTCTGCGCTATGTATGTTCTCAAAAAGTTGAGGGGTGTGTCTGCCGTTCAGACGCTCTCCCGTCTGAATCGTATCTGCCCACCGTTTGAGAAGAAAACCTTTGTACTGGACTTTGCAAATACATACGAAGATATCAAGGCGGCATTTGCACCGTATTATACGACTACGCTGCTCTCCACCTCTGTAACGCCGACGGCGATTTACGATCTGGAAGCGCAAATCGATGCGTACACCGTGCTTGACCCGGATGATATCGAAAAAGCCAACGAGCTACTCTACAAGGGTAATATTTCCTCCAAGGATAAGCAGAAGCTGACCTTTTACTTTAAGCGTGCAAAAAATATGATTGAGCAGTATGAGATTGCCATACAGCAGGATATTGTATCAAAGATGCGGCATTTTGTACGGTTTTACGAGTTTTTGCTACAGGTATCGTGTTTTGAGGATACCGATCTTCATAAGAAGTACAACTTCATCACTTACCTGCTGGCATACATCAACATTAAGCATCCGGGCAGTGGCTATAATCTGGACGGTAAAATCAAGGCTACAAATTTCGTTCAGAAAAAAGCAGAAGAGCATACCAAGTCAAATCTGACGGCGCAGCCGATAGTGAAATTACCTACGGCAGAGAACTTTGGTTTGACAGAGGCAAAGGAAGAACGACTTTCACAGATTATCGCAGAAATAAACAGCCGCACAGGAAAATCCTATGATAATGATGTCGCGGTAAAGGCAATGCTTCAGATTAGGGATATTCTGCTGAAATCCGACAAACTGAAAACCAGTGCAAAGAATAATACCGTCAAAGACTTTGAATTCTCGTATTTTGATGATATAGATGACGCACTGATTGAAGGATTGGAGCAAAATCAAGATTTCTTTTCATTGCTGCTCAGTAATGATGAAATCAAAAAGCAGGTACTTGGTATCTTTACAGAAGAGATATACAAGAGCTTGAGAAAGGCATAAGGGGACGATTTTATGTTCGATAAATTTCGATTAAAAGAGGCACTGGCCCGGTATAAGCAGAACTTTGTTTCCACGCAATGGGGCAACGAAAAATATAAGTGGGAAGCTGTAAAATGGTTTCAGGATAATTGGGATGTCAATGCGAAAGACTTCCCAGGGATGTTGGAACGCTCTCTGAAGAAAACATATAACTTGCTGGCTTCAAATAACAATTTTCCTAAGGGCATGATTGTTGGCTTTGCAAAAGCCGCACCAGAAGAAGTGCGTGCTATGTTCCTCGATCTCTTTGATGAAAACAAGGATGTTTTTGAGAGGATGAATGCGTTCAAACTGCAGTCATCCATTCTTTTGGAGAAGCATGGAAACGGTGCGGCACAGCATTATCAGTATGAGAATGCCATTAGTATTTATCTTTGGCTTCGCTATCCGAACAAGTATTATATCTACCAATTCGGTGAAATAAAGAAGGTTGCCGGTGAACTTGAATCGGATTATCAATTCAAAAAAGGTGCCTATGCAGATAACATCTGTAACTTTTTGCACCTTTATGACGAAATCAGTGCCGCGCTGAAAGAAGACACGGAGTTGGTGAATTTGCTCCGGTCGCAACTGACGAATACCTGCTATCCTGACCCGGAATTGAAGACGCTGACCATTGATGTTGGATTTTATATCAGCCATTATATTGTGGATGAAAAATCAGAAGAAGGCACTGGTGAAAAGGATACAGCGGCTGATAGTGATTCGGCAGCAAAAAAGCGTTATTGGATTTACTCTCCGGGTGACGGTGCAGAAAACTGGGATGAATTTTATGATGCTGGGATTATGTCGATTGGCTGGGAAGCATTAGGAAATCTTCGTACATTTCATAACAAAGATGAAATGGCGAAAAAAATGCGGGAGGTATTTTCGGATGACAGTTCCCATAAAAATGATGTTCACGCTACATGGCAGTTTGCAAATGAGATCAATCCTGGGGATATAGTGTTTGCAAAAAAAGGACTGCGTTTGCTGGTGGGCTGCGGAGTTGTTGAATCTGATTACATTTTTGATGACCATGAAGAACGCTTGAAAAATGTGCGCAAGGTTAGATGGACACATAAGGGTGAATGGCAGTATCCGGGAAATGCGCCGATGAAAACCTTGACAGACTTAACACCTTATCCGGATGTGGTAAGGAGACTGCTTAATTTAATAGATGGATTACCCGATGAACCAGTTTCAGATGATAAAGATGCCCCTGGATATTGGTGGTTGAATGCCAATCCTAAAATTTGGAGTTTTAGTGGTATCGCTGTCGGTGAGACGCAGTCTTATACGCTCTATAATGAGAACGGAAACAAGCGCCGCATCTTTCAGAACTTTTTGGATGCAAAGGCTGGTGACATGATTATCGGCTATGAGTCGAACCCAGTAAAACAGGTCGTAGCTCTTGGGCAGATTACCGCTGCCAATGATGGAGAGAAAATTTTGTTTGAAAAGGTGGAGAGTTTTGCTTCGCCAATTGATTATGCGGTATTGAAGGCGTGCCCTGAGCTGGAGCAAATGGAGTATTTTCAGAATGCACAGGGCAGTCTGTTCCGACTGACAAAAGAGGAATATGATTTTATTCTTGATATTGTGAGAGAAGCGAATCCTATATCGGTGGAAGAAACCATAGAGGAATACACAAAGGATGATTTCCTTAAAGAGGTATTTATGACGGAGAAACGCTACGAAAACCTCGTGGCGGTGCTTCAGAATAAGAAGAACATCATCCTGCAGGGGGCTCCAGGCGTTGGTAAGACCTTTGCAGCCAGAAGGTTGGCGTGGTCGATGATGGGTGAAAAAGATGATAATCGCATCGAGTTTGTGCAGTTCCATCAGAACTATTCCTATGAGGATTTCATGATGGGATACAAACCGGTAGAGGATGGTTTCGAACTGAAATATGGTGTTTTCTATCGCTTTTGTCAGAAAGCAGCCAATCAACCAGACAAAGATTTCTTTTTCATCATTGATGAGATAAACCGCGGAAACATGAGTAAGATTTTCGGAGAACTGTTAATGTTGATTGAACGGGACTACAGAGGCACAAAGGCAACGCTGGCGTACAATGGACTTTCTTTCGCTGTTCCAAAAAATCTTTACATCATCGGTATGATGAATACAGCAGACCGCAGTCTTGCTATGATTGATTATGCTCTGCGCCGCCGATTTAGCTTCTTTGAAGTGGAGCCGGGATTTGATTCAGATGGCTTTATCAATTATCAGAACGCCTTGAACAATGAGACTCTTAATGAGTTGATCGAGAAAGTTAAAGAATTGAACAAGGAAATAGCTCGTGACAAGTCGTTAGGAAAAGGGTTCTGTATAGGCCACAGCTATTTTTGTGGACGAGATGTTTGTTCCGACGAGTGGCTGCATTCGATTGTCGATTACGATATTCTTCCTATGCTTAGCGAATACTGGTTTGATGATACAGCAAAAATTCAAACATGGGAAAATGTTTTACAGGGTGTATTTCAATGACAAAGGATAAAAGTATATTCATAAAAAATATTTACTGTATGCTTTCATATGCCTTCACAAATCTCTCTCAAGGTGACGTGGAGGAAATGGCTAAAGAAACCTTTGATAATATTCATAATCTATTTGCCGCTATTCTTGCTAAGGGCATTGGACATCGGCTAAAGCAAGGGCTGTATCGTGAATACCAGAGCAAGAAAGAGAGCATTTCTGTAGTACGGGGTAAGATTGATCTCTCCGGAACTATTAAGCATAGACTGTCAAGAGAACATATTATTAGCTGTGAATATGATGAGCTTTCGGAAAACAATATCTTCAATCAGATTCTCAAAACTACTGCAATACTCCTTTTACGGCACGGTGATGTGTCAACAGAATTTAAAAGCGACTTAAAGAAAGAAATGTTGTTTTTTTCCAATGTGGATGTTATAGATTCTAATTCTATTCATTGGTCTTCACTTTGCTTCCAAAGGAACAACAATTCTTATCGCTTCTTAATCAGCCTTTGCCAACTAATTATCGAAGGTATGCTTTTGACCACTGATACTGGCGACTACAGATTGAATTCTTTTATTGATGAGCAACGTATGAATCGACTTTACGAGAAGTTTATCCTCGAATACTATAGCAAGCATTATAGTAATATTGATGTTAGCGCAGCTCAAATACCGTGGATTGTTGACGATGGATTCCATACAATGCTTCCTACAATGCAAAGCGATATTATGCTTACACGCAAGTCAGATAATACAGTTTTGATTATTGATGCAAAGTATTATAAAAGGACGTTGCAAACCTATTTTGATGCGCAGACTTTACACTCTGCGAATATGTATCAGATATTCACCTATGTTAAAAACAAAGAGGCTTCATTTGGTGAGAAAAATCATAGGGTGTCTGGTATGCTTCTTTATGCACGAACAGAGGAAGAGATTCAACCGGACAATACGTATCAGTTAAGCGGAAATCAAATTGGAGTACACACTCTTGATTTGAATAAACCATTCGTGGATATTGCAGCTCAATTAAATGCAATTTATGATGCGCATTTTTCTTGATAATGAGGCTTTTGAGTGTATTGGCAAGTGGCGTTAAACTTATTCTCCCGCAAGAAAAGCGATTATTGACATGCTTCCACGCATATAAAATTTCCGAAAAAACAACCAATCTACACACTCATGGTAGCGGTTATTCTTCGCATCAGTGCACAGTGATATGCAGGTTATCAATTCTTACGTCTTGTTGCACGTTAAGACTGTTGTTCTTTTGTCCCAATTGAAACAGAAGCCGGATGGTTATATTAATGTCACGATTGAACTTGATAATGTGGATATAACATCTGCAGAGACTAGGGCAACATATGATGAGATAAAGAAGGCGGAATTGAGGTTGGAAAGAATTATAATTTACCTAAAAATGAAGATAGCAGGCAACCGCAGTGTCCAGAAGATAAAGAGAGTGCAATTGTGGAGGCATTGAAGCATTTTAAAATGATTCAGAAGAACTAAAAAGAGTCTGATAAATCGGAATTGACAGAGGTAATGAAATGTTTGAAGAATTAGGAATTAGTTTTGGCACAGCACTAATCGTCTTACTTGCATTATATTTTATAATTAAGTGGGCGGTCAAAAATGGAATAAAAGAAGCCTATAGGAATATTACAGGGAAAGTCACTACCGAGGATATTGAGGCAGAACAAATATGTAACGAAGAGGAAAAATAGTTAATAAAGAGAGGTGCATATGCTATGCCAGGTATACTCGTGGTTGAAGA
>ENA-OPAH01000159-OPAH01000159.1-human-gut-metagenome-genome-assembly--contig:-NODE-159-length-56733-cov-5.757296_pt1 | contig 56733 bp, 50 predicted proteins | sample MGYA00241050_ERZ501416 | MGnify/ENA primary metagenome ERZ501416 (study PRJEB25962, sample SAMEA2042632) | human gut metagenome | biome: human gut; feature: human-associated habitat; material: faeces... | reverse complement strand
CTTCGGTCGGCGCAGAGCAGACATCCCCCGGATGTCTTGCGCCCCATCTTCCGCAAGGCTTCGGTTGTTGCGAGGCAGGCGCCCTATAATGATAAGACAGGAAAGGTAGGATTTTTATGATTAGATTTAATAATGATTACAACCGCGGTGCATTTGATTGCATTTTGAAGGCACTGGCGGATACAAATACAACCAGCTATCCGGGATATGGTGAGGATGAGTGGTGCGATAAGGCTGAGCAGATTATTAAGGGGCTTATTGGCAGAGATGATTCCATGATTAAATTTATTCCGGGTGCGACACAGGCAAATTATGTTGTGGTTGCGGCGGCGCTTTCACCGGTGCAGAGCGTGATTGCAGCGGATACGGGACATATCAATTGCCACGAGGCAGCTTCTATTGAGAATACAGGTCATAAAATTCTTGCGCTTCCTAACACGGATGGTAAAATCAGTGCTGCGCAGATTGAGGCGTGTGCCGCAGAGTATTATGACAATGCAAAGCCTGAGTATCTGACAGAGCCAAAGATGGTTTATATCTCATTTCCGACTGAGCAGGGTACTCTTTACACGAAAAGAGAGCTTTGCGATATCAGTGCTGTCTGCAAGAAATACGGCATGTACCTGTTTGTTGATGGTGCGAGAATGGGCTATGGACTGGGCTCAGATAAAAATGACCTTACACTTTGTGATTTTGCCATGCTTTCGGATGCTTTTTATATCGGTGGCACAAAGTGTGGTGCGCTCTTTGGCGAAGCGCTGGTTATAAATGATGAGGATATCAAGTATCGTTTTAAGGCTTATATGAAGCAAAACGGTGCAGTGCTTGCAAAGGGCTGGCTGATGGGCTTACAGTTTGCCACTATGCTTGAGAATGGCGATTATTTTGAAAAGACAAAGCGTGCTGATGAGCTTGCCATGCAGATTAAAGAGGCATTTGAACAGAAAAAGGTACCGTTTTGGGTTGAGAGCTTTACAAATCAGCAGTTTGTGATTTTATCGGATGAGCAGAAGAAGACACTTGCCGAGAAATACTATTTTGAAGTGATGGAAAGAGAAAAAGAGGGCACTGTAGTACGATTCTGCACCAGCTGGGCCACAAAACAGGAGGAGGTTGATGCACTGGTTTTAGATATATCAAAGCTGGTGTAGTAACAGATTTATAGTTTTTCGTACATTTCGTATAGTTTTTTAAATTTATGCTTGCATTATTCTAAACTTTTTGGTAGAATAATGCTTGTTCGCAGGAGTGGCGGAATTGGCAGACGCGCAGGCTTCAGGTGCCTGTGGTAGCAATATCGTGTGGGTTCAAGTCCCATCTCCTGCATTAACAGGGAAGTCGGTGAACGGCTTCCTATTTTATTTTGTGCAGATAATTTTGAAAGCCTATTGGCTATTAATGGTCTGTAACCGTTGCCTGCCACACTGAGGGGTACAGCTGTCACAGGAATTTGATTATTATATTGGAGATGGGATTGCAGCGTGAAGAGATTGAATCTATCTTATATTAATGTAATATGTGTGTTTGTTTTGTCCTTTGCTGTTATGGAGTATGTAAATCTTTTGATTGGCAGAGTGGGCGGATTTCCTGTGCTTGCAGGGGTGCTTGTGTCATATTCCGTTATGAGATATGGCAGCTTTGCAAGGAAAAATATGGCATGCTACATGGGCATCTATATACTGACATGGTTTATCGGCACGGTAGTGCTCTTTATCTCAAAATACTCAGGCTGGGGCAATATCAAAAAGCTTGGTCCGGCGCAGTATTTCAAGGCACTGTACGGCTCAACCCTGTCAGAGATATGGGGATATTTTTTTGCAATTGTGCTCATGCTGACAGTGATTGTTTCACTTTTTCCGCTTATCGTAATAAAAAACAGGAAAATATATGCACGGTATGTGTTGGGAAATACGCTTTTTTGGACGATAATACTCATACCGCTTAGGTTTATAGATAAGAAATTTGTCAATCACAAGGTGATGTGGCAGGCCGGCTGTATGATGGCCTTTGCTGTGTTTTTGCTTGTGCTGGAGCTTTTCGTTGTATACAGACTGGTGAAATACAGGTATTGCGATGAGCATGCAGACAGGAAAGTGCGCATTCACAGACGCAGGGTTCGAAGGAAAACATTAAAAGCTGTAATAGTCATTGTGCCGGTTGTTGTCATTGCAATTATTGTTGTTTACACATATTTCATGTCGCCTTCAAACGAGCCGGCTGAGTATGAAAAGGTCGCAAGCTGTATCACAAATGATGACAGGCTTGGGCCTATGGTTTATGACAGTCAGGTGTATATTCCGATAACCATAGAGCTTGACTATGCAGGGACCGGCAGTCCGCTTGGCTATATTGTATACAAGGATCAGGATTATAGCAGCAGGTACTATGAGGTTGCAGCATCAAACCTCTTATATATGAATAAGAACGGTGACGATACATATTTACAGATGGCGGGCAACGCATCAAATTCATACAAGAAGCTGTCTGTAGTTGAAAAAAGCAATTCATGGAAGGACTGCAGCGTTTTTCTCATGTGGGATGAGGAGTGGCAGTCAGAGTCGCGCTACAGCAAGGATGTCACAGGCTATACGGAGTGCGATGAGGATTTCATAAAAAGTCTTGAGGATACCTTTGGTGCAGTGAAAATAAATCCGGCAGACTTCAAGGGCTATGATGCTTATTTTACAATAGAGGGCTACAAATCCATGAAGGATGCCATAGAGAGTGACAGTCATGTGGGCACCTGGGTGGGCTGCATACTGGCAAAAGACGATAAATTTTACTATGGCAGCTACGACAATGAAATCACAGGAGGACAGCTTCAGATGCTGCGCCATGTGCTCGGCGGTAATTGATATAGCATTTAATTTTTGCCGAAAGAAAATTAAAGTAAAAAGAAATAAAAAAAGGATTTTTAAAAATCACGTCGAATAATAACTAGTGTAGAGCATAATTAGTGTAGAGCACTGTTAGTGGAATGTAACGCTATTTGTTACATTTGTGTGTGAATAGCAGCAGAACATAACGACTGTGACAGCGAGGAGGCAGATAAATGACTATTCGCGAGCAGATAGAAAAACGTGAGCAGGAAATACTTAGTCCGTTCGCATGCCTGAGCATCAACTCAAGAGGCAGGGACTATGATGAGCCGCAGTGCGATATCAGACCTGTTTTTCAGCGGGACAGGGACCGGATACTGCATAGCAAGGCATTCAGGCGTCTGAAAAATAAGACACAGGTGTTTCTTACGCCAAAGGGCGACCATTACCGCACACGTATGTCGCATACGCTTGAGGTGTCGCAGAATGCCAGGACAATAGCCAAGGCACTGAGACTGAATGAGGATCTGGTGGAGGCTATAGCGCTGGGACACGACCTGGGGCATACACCGTTTGGACATGCGGGTGAGCGCATCCTCAATGAGATATACGAGGGTGGCTTTAAGCATAATGAGCAGAGTGTGCGCATAGTGGAGAAGCTCGAAAAGGACGGAGCAGGACTCAATCTGACCTGGGAGGTCAGAGATGGTATGCTAAATCACCAGACCTCGCTCATGCCACACACCTTAGAGGGCAAAATAGTCAGGCTTTCAGACAAGATAGCCTACATAAATTCAGACTTTGATGATGCAATCCGAGCACAGCTTCTGTGCGAGGATGATATACCGCTTGAGATAAGAAATACGCTTGGACACAGCACCAAGGCCAGGCTCAATCATATGGTGCACAATATCATCACAAACAGCATGGGAAAGGACGATATATGCATGTCAAAAGAGTCCGCGCAGGCAATGCAGGATTTGCGTAAATTCATGTTCGCAAACCTCTATAACAATCCAGTCGCAAAAAGCGAGGAGAAAAAGGCCAAGGCGATGCTCAAGCAGCTTTATTTCTATTATATGGAGCATATAGAGGAGCTGCCGCAGAAATATCTTGCCATGCTAGGGCAGGGTGATGACAAGGGGCGCATCATATGCGACTATATATCAGGCATGACAGACCAGTATGCCACCACGAAGTTCCACGAGTATTTCGTACCGGTAGCCTGGGAAATAGATGGATATTGATTTTCGCCGGGCGACGCAAATGACAACAAAGATGAACAGTAAGGGGATGATAAAATGCCGTACTACTCTGACGAGCTTGTAGAGGAGGTACGTTCGCGAAATGACATAGTCGATGTCATAGGAAGCTACGTGCACCTTCAGAAAAAGGGAAGTACTTATTTTGGATTATGCCCATTCCATAACGAAAAGACCGGATCCTTTTCCGTCTCACCGAATAAGCAGATGTACTATTGCTTCGGCTGTGGAGCCGGAGGCAATGTATTTACATTTCTCATGCAGTATGAGAACTTTACCTTCCCTGAGGCCATGCAGGAGCTTGCAGACCGTGTGGGAATTGAGCTTCCCAAGCAGGAGATGACCTCAGCACAAAGGAGGGAGGCAGACAGGCGTACACAGCTGCTTGAGATAAATAAAGAGGCTGCAAAGTATTTTTATATGCTGCTTCGTGGACCGAGAGGACAAAGGGCACATGAGTATTTCAAAAAGAGAGAGCTTTCTGATGAGACAATGCAGAAGTTCGGGCTTGGTTACTCGGACCAGTACAGTGATGATCTGTACAAGTATCTGCGCAGCAAGGGCTATGATGATGAGATACTTAAGGAGACAGGTCTTGTGACGATAGATGAGGTCAGAGGCGGGCACGATAAGTTCTGGAATCGTGCGATGTTTCCGATTATGGATGTGCACAACCGCGTCATAGGCTTTGGAGGCCGAGTGATGGGTGACGGAGAGCCAAAGTATTTAAACTCTCCGGAGACAAAGATATTTGATAAGAGCCGTAATCTTTACGGGCTTAATATAGCAAGGAGCACGAGGAAAAATCAGCTCCTTTTGTGTGAGGGCTACATGGATGTCATAGCACTGCATCAGGCGGGCTTTGACAATGCGGTGGCGTCGCTTGGCACGGCGCTCACGAGCGGACATGCCTCACTATTAAAGAGATATACCAATGAAGTGTATCTGACATATGACAGTGATGGCGCCGGGGTAAAGGCAGCGCTGCGTGCGATTCCGATACTCAAGGAGGTAGGCATCACAACAAAGGTCATTAACATGCGGCCGTACAAGGACCCGGATGAGTTTATCAAGGCGCTTGGCGCACAGGAGTATGAGGAGCGTATCAAAAAGGCTGAAAACAGCTTTATGTTTCAGATACGGATCATGCAGGCAGGCTATGATATGGACGATCCCGAGTCAAAAACCGCATTTTATAATGAAATCGCAAAGAAGCTGCTTGGGTTTACCGAGGAGCTTGAGCGGACAAACTATACGCAGGCAGTGTCAAGAGAGTACAGCATACCATACGACGACTTAAGAAAGCTCGTAAACAGTATGGCAATGAAGGGCGGTATCGTAAAGCCCCAGACAAAGCTTAAAAGTGGAATCAATGAGAAAAATAAAAAGGAGGATGGCATGAAGCAGTCGCAGAAGCTTCTCCTCACATGGCTCATAGAGGATAATTCACTTTTTGACAGGATAAAGGGGCGTATCAGTGCAGATGACTTTACCGAAGAGCTGTACCACAAGGTGGCTAAGGAGGTTTTTTCACAGTACGAGACCACGCATACAGTAAATCCGGCCAGGATAGTAAGCATGTTTACCGATGAGGACGAACAGCGCGAGGTGGCAGGGCTTTTCAATGCCACAATCCATCAGGTGGAGGGCAAAAATGACAAGGCAACCGCACTCAGGGAAACCGTTGTCCGTATCAAGCAAAACAGCATAGACTACCGCTCAAAGCATCTGGCACCTACAGATATGGAGGGCATGATGAGGATTATTGAGGATAAGCGTGCACTCGAAGAATTGCAAAAAATACCAGAATAAAGAGGAAAATAAAATGGCAAAGAAAAAGGAACAAAAAGACATGGCACAGGAGCAGGAGCAGAGACTGAATTTCCAGCAGAAGCTTATTGAGATTCTTGAGCTTGGAAAAAAGAAAAAGAATATGCTCGAATATCAGGAAATTGCAGATTTTTTCAAGGACTTAAATCTGGATCCGGAGAAGTTTGAGATGGTAATAGATTATCTCGAGCAAAACGGCATAGACGTGCTTAAAATCAGTAATGATGATGACGTGGATGATGATATCATACTCGATGATGAGGATGAGGTAGAGGTTGAAAAGATTGACCTCTCAGTACCGGAGGGAGTCAGCGTCGAGGATCCTGTCCGTATGTATCTTAAGGAAATAGGTAAGGTACCTCTTCTCTCAGCAGATGAGGAGATTGAGCTCGCCCAGAATATGGAGGACGGAGCGGTAGCAACCGAGAAGATTAATGTACTAAAGGGCCGCCTTGATGGTGCATCGGAAAAGGCTGAGATAAAGGAAGAAATAAAGACACTGCAGAGGGATGTGGACAAGGGAGCAGATGCCAAAAAGCGTCTTGCAGAAGCAAACCTGCGTCTTGTTGTCAGCATCGCAAAGAGATATGTGGGAAGAGGAATGCTTTTCCTTGACCTGATTCAGGAGGGAAACTTAGGTCTTATCAAGGCAGTTGAGAAGTTCGACTACAAGAAGGGCTACAAATTCTCTACATATGCCACATGGTGGATTCGCCAGGCTATCACAAGAGCCATAGCTGATCAGGCCAGAACAATCCGTATTCCTGTGCATATGGTTGAGACAATCAACAAGCTCATCCGTGTGTCAAGACAGCTCCTTCAGGAGCTTGGCAGAGAGCCTTCACCGGAGGAAATTGCCAAGGAGATGAACATGCCGGTAGAGCGTGTGCGTGAGATACTCAAGATATCGCAGGAGCCTGTTTCACTTGAGACTCCAATCGGTGAGGAGGAGGATTCACATCTTGGTGATTTCATCAAGGATGATAATGTACCGGTTCCTGCTGATGCGGCAGCATTCACACTTCTTAAGGAGCAGCTTGAGGAGGTGCTTGGCACTCTTACAGAGAGAGAGCAGAAGGTACTCACACTCCGCTTTGGCTTAGAGGACGGCAGAGCCAGAACACTTGAAGAGGTAGGTAAGGAGTTCAACGTCACTCGTGAGCGTATCCGCCAGATTGAGGCAAAGGCGCTAAGAAAGCTTCGTCATCCAAGCAGAAGTAGAAAGCTTAAGGACTACTTAGAGTAAGATGATTAGGCTATCCAGAAGAATGAAGGCAGTGGCATCAATGGTCACGGCCGGCTACACGCTGTGTGATGTGGGAACCGACCATGGCTATGTGCCTATTGCCCTGGTGCAGGATAATATAATACCGAAAGCAATTGCTGTTGATATAAATAAGGGACCGCTTGAGCGCGCCAATGAGCATATACGGGCAAACGGTCTGACAGAGCAGATTACCACAAGGCTTTCCAATGGGCTTGAAGCGATACACGACGGAGAGGTTGACTCTATTGTCATAGCAGGAATGGGAGGAGAGCTTGTTATTCACATTTTAACCGCAGGGGAGACAGTGTGCAGGTCGGCAAAGGAGCTGATTCTGCAGCCACAGTCGGAAGTGAGCAAAGTCCGTGAATATGTAAGGAACACAGGCTATAAGATAGTTGATGAGGATATGATTTTGGAGGACGGAAAATACTATCCGATGTTCAGATGTGTGCCGTGTGCGGACAATTCCGCATGGGACAATATGGACGAGACGACGGTTACTGTATGCGATTTGTACGGACCGGTACTTATCAAAAACGGTAATCCGGTGCTTAGGAAGTTCCTTGTCAGGGAACACCACAAGCTGGCTGCCATCATGCAGCAGCTAAGAACACAGGAGATGAGTGATTCCATCATGGACAGAATCGAGCAGATAAACGAGATGATGGCATACAATGAGGCAGCATATTCGACTATGGGGGCAATAAGAAATGCAGGAATATAGTGTGAAGGTGACCTTGCCGGATGGACAGGTCATGGCAGTGACAGCATCAGAAAGTGATACTTTAGAAGCCGTAGCAGACAGATTCAAGGATTATTATGAGGATGACATAATCCTTGGAATTGTAAACGGCAGGCTTCGTGAACTGAATAAGAAAATAAAAAGTGACTGTGAGCTTAGCTTTGTGACGACAGCTGACAGGGATGGCAGGCGTACATACAGAAGAAGTGTTGTGCTGCTTTTGCAGAGGGCTATATACGATGTATATGGCAGCATGACACAGCTTCATGTGATGCATTCGCTCGGAGAAGGCTATTATTGTCAGCTTGAGAAAGCAGTGGAGTGTGCGGACAGCCAACAGGAAAAATATAATGAAGATACAGACTTACAAGGCAGCAGAGAAAACAGTGAGAAAAGCGTGACAGAGCATGATATCGACAGGATAGTCTGCAGCATGTACTCATTTGTGGAAAAAGACCTCCCAATTACCAAGCACAGTGAAAAAACACAGTATGCGGAGCAGCTTTTCAAGGAAAAAGGGCTGCATGATAAGGAGAGGCTATTGCACTACAGGAGAAGCTCCAGAGTCAATCTCTATGAGCTGGATGGTGTGGTGGATTATTTCTACGGATTTATGGCACCCTCGACAGGCATGCTCAAATACTTTGATATAGTGCCGTATGAGAGTGGCTTCGTGCTTCTTTTTCCGGGTGCTCACAGCAGGAGTGTTGAGCCGCTTGTGACATCAAATAAGCTGTTTCACACGCTGGATGATTCCAGGGAATGGAGCAAGATGCTTGGAATAGGCACGATAGGCTCACTAAATGATGCGATTGCAGCAGGCAGGGGACAGGAAATCATGCTGCTTCAGGAGGCACTGATGGAGCAGAAGATAGGAAATCTTGCAGCGCAGATTGCTTCGGATGACAAAAAGAAATTTGTCATGATAGCAGGTCCTTCATCATCAGGCAAGACATCGTTTGCCAACAGACTGTCAATCCAGCTTATCGCAAAGGGCAGAAAGCCACATCCGTTAAGTCTGGATGACTACTATGTGGACAGGGAGCTTTGCCCGAAGCATCCGGACGGAAGCTTTGATTTTGAGTGTCTTGAATCTATTGATGTAAAGCTGTTCAATGAGGATATGAACAGGCTTCTTAAAGGAGAGGCTGTTGATATGCCATCCTTCAATTTCAAGACAGGAAAGAGAGAGTACCGCGGAAGAAAGCTGGTGCTTGGCCCTGATGATATACTTGTTATTGAGGGTATTCACGGCTTAAATGACAGGCTTTCACAGCTTATCCCGCCTGAGCACAAGTTCAAAATCTATATCTCAGCGCTTACACAGCTCAATATTGACGAGCACAATCCTCTTTCCACCACAGATGAAAGACTTATACGACGGATTGTGCGTGATGCGCGTACACGAGGTACCAATGCCATGGAGACCATCGCTATGTGGCCGTCTGTCAGAAAGGGTGAAAGGGAGAATATCTTTCCTTTCCAGGAACAGGCGGATGTGATGTTCAACTCTGCACTTGTGTATGAGCTTGCAGTGCTCAAGGTGTATGCGGAGCCGTTGCTTTTTGGCATAGAAAGAGAATGTCCTGAGTATCTCGAGGCAAAGAGGCTGCTTAAGCTCCTAGACTACTTCCTTCCGATGCCGGCTGACGGCATACCAAACAATTCACTGCTTCGTGAGTTTGTAGGAGGAAGCTGCTTTAATGTATAAAACCAAAAAAAACCGTATTCCGGCTGTGTATAGAATACTGCTTGTGGCAATTGCAGTCATAGCTCTCGGCGGTATTGCCGTAAATTGTTATGTGGGAAATTATTATCACGCAGATTCAATTGCGGAGGCTGCAATCGATTCAGACAGAGAGGTTTCTGTTACTATTGAAAAGAAGGACAAGCGTATACAGGCCACCCAGTACGACTTAAAGCTTAAGAATTATACGATAACCTTTGCACCGCAGGATAAGGAAAAAGCCACAAAGGCATTGATTTTTTATCCGGGAGGCAGGGTACAGTATACGGCGTATGCGCCGCTGATGCATGAGCTTGCAAAGAATAATTTCGTGTGCATACTTGTACATATGCCGGGCAACCTCGCAGTATTGGACCAGAATGCAGCAGACGGTATCATTGAAAAATACAAGGAAATATACCCATCCATACAGGAATGGTACATGGGAGGCCACTCCTTAGGCGGAGCCATGGCTGCAGAATATGTGTCAAAGCATGTTGATGAGTTTGACGGACTATATCTTTTTGCAGCATATTCTACCGCTGACCTGTCGGATTCAGATCTGAGGGTTTTTAGCGTGTACGGTTCAGAGGATGGTGTGCTTGATATGGACAAATACCGCAAATACCGCTCAAACCTGCCGGAGGATACATATGAGTATGTCATTGATGGCGGGTGCCATTCTTATTTTGGAAGCTATGGTCTGCAAAAGGGAGACGGTACACCTGATGTGGCTTTAGAGGAGCAGATAGAGATGGCGGTAGACTTTATTACATACAACAGCAAATAATAGTTACCGGTAGACTGCATCATATAAAATAGCAATAATAGTTACCTGGAAATAACAAAATGCAACTGAGATATCTCAGTTGCATTTTTAATGGTGCACCTTGCGGCGCACGTTACTAATAAGTTACTTTACGAAACGCCAATAGGCTTTAGATTATTAAAATACGCAGGACGATAAGCCGGGTTATGTCGTTGAGTGATCATCTATCTAGGACGCCTGTTGCCAGACGCCTCAAGCGACCTACCTAAAGCTGGCGGGCCACGTCAAAGCTTTGTTTCGGTCTTGCTTCGGATGGGGTTTACATGTGCCCTCCCTGTTACCAGTGAGGCGGTAGTCTCTTACACTGCCATTCCACCCTTACCACAAAAGTGGCGGTATATTTCTGTTGCACTGTCCTTAGAGTTTCCTCCACCGGCCGTTAACCGGCATCCTGCCCTATGAAGCCCGGACTTTCCTCACCTGCGGTCTTTCGACACCTGCAGCCGCGATCACCTGTCCTGCATATTTATTTAATATACCAAGCATTTTTCCAAAAATCAAGCCCTTTTACCAACTTTAATAAACGAAATATAAAATGTTTCTTAAAAGACGATAGGTCTATTGACGGTCGTTATCTTCAATATTATCTTAATAATGTAAAGAACGATTTAAAACCTCAAATTCATAGCGTGGATACTGTATGAGGTAAGAATTTGGCTATAATGAAAATATAGGGCGAGGCGGTAATATGAGAGAAAAATTTATCAGATTTATGAATGGAAGAAACGGGATGGACGAGCTTGCAAGGGCTGAGTCATGGGTAGTAATGATATTACTTGTGGTTTCAATATTTACAAGGTCGGCGATACTTGATATACTGGCTATAGGACTGATGATACATATGTATTTTCGTGTATTTTCAAGGAATGTAAACAAGCGCTATGCAGAGAATCAGAAGTTTTTAAATGCCAGGTATGAGTGGACCGTAAAGGCTGAGCGCAGGAAAAAGCGTTTTGCACAGAGGAAGCAGTACAAGTTCTTCAAGTGCCCTATGTGCAAGCAGGAGGTCAGGGTGCCAAGAGGACATGGCAAGATCTGTATTACCTGTCCGAAGTGCCGGGAGCAGTTTGTGAGACGCAGCTAGTACATCGAATAATAAGTAACCAGCCATATGACTTGCCTGATTTCCCATCTGCGGCGTTGTAGTCAATCGACGTAGCCACCGCTACGCCTCATTCCTCCGCCTTGCAGATGAAAATTCATTCTGCGTCATATAGCCAGAAACTTATTTTTCGATGTACTGGTATGTCAATATATATACCTGTACATAAGAGCATGGAGAAGAGAAATGTTTGGATATATAACTGTCAATAAGGACACCTTGTCCGAGGAAAATAAAAAAATATATCAAAGCTATTATTGCGGGCTGTGCCAGACAATGAAGTCGCAGTATGGCAGGCGTGCACAGATGGCACTAAACTATGACATGACTTTTCTCATAGTGCTTCTGACAGGCTTGTACGAGCCGGATAGTGTGACGCGGGATGGATTTGTATGCAGCGTGCACCCTACGAAGAAGCGTACACTTCGCACCAATGAGATTACAGAGTATGCTGCAGCTATGAACATACTGCTTGCATACTACAATCTGATAGATGACTGGAAGGACGATAAAAGCCTGACGAAGAAGACATACGCAGAGATGCTGAAAAAGGACTTTGAGAAGGCAAAAAAAGGCTATCCGATACAGGCTGAGGCGATAGAGGACTACATTGCAAGGCTTGCAGAGTGCGAGAAGAGCAATGATACCAATATTGATGCAGTTGCGGGGCTGACAGGAGAGATGCTCGGCATACTTTTTGCGTGGAAGCAGGATGAGTGGCAGAAGGATCTGAAGGAATTTGGCTGCTATATGGGCAAATTTATATATATAATGGATGCGTATGAGGATATTGGGGATGATGTGAAAAAGAAATCATATAATCCACTTATACAGCTCATGCATTGCTGCAATAATGATCAGGAAAAATTTGACAAATCCTGTCGGCTTATGATGACATCTATGCTTTCAGAGGCAGCAAAAATATTTGAGAGGTTGCCAATTCTCTTACATGCGGATATAATCAGAAATGTTCTATACTCCGGTGTGTGGAGCAAGTATGAGTATATTCAGATGAAGAAAAGGAAGAAACATAAATGATAGATCCATATCAGGTGCTCGGTGTCAGCCGCAGTGCAAGTGACGATGAAATAAAAAAGGCCTACAGGAGCTTAAGCAGAAAATATCATCCTGATGCCAATATCAACAATCCTAACAAGGATCAGGCTGAGGAGAAGTTTAAGCAGGTGCAGCAGGCATATGACCAGATAATGAAGGAAAAGCAGTCCGGTGCTGCCGGAGCCGGTGGATATGGCAGTGCAGGAAGCAGCAGCTCATACGGCGGCAGCTCCTATGGTGGAGCATATGGTGGTGGACCGGGAACGGGTGATCCATTTGGAGCAGGTGGACCGTTTGGTGGTTTCTATGGCCGCTATACCTACAATAATGCAGGCAGCAGTGCACAGGATGACAATCCAAAGGTGCGTGCAGCAGGCAATTTCATCAGCAACGGCTACTACAATGAGGCACTGAAGGTGCTTGAGGAGGTACCTTTTGCTGAGAGACGCGGAAGGTGGTACTACTACAGTGCTATCGCAAACCAAAAGCTCGGCAACACAGCGACAGCCATAGAACACATACAGCGAGCAGTGTCGCTTGAACCAAACAACATGCAGTACCGCCAGTTTATGCAGATAATTGAAAATGGTGGCTCGTGGTATTCGGATATGGGAGACATATACGGACGCCCTAGTGGCAGGGGCAGCGAGTGCTGCAGCCTGCTGGCCACATTCCTTTGCTGGCAGATGTTCTGCTGCTAGATGTCAAACTTTTCTGATGTTACAGATGGAAATTCATGCAAGTTATTGGGCTGGTTATTTGAAGAACGATGGACGGGTATATTAATCTGTGAATTATTCTGAATAGTTACCTGAAAATAAAATGCGGTCATGCGACCGCATTTTTTATTTATGGACATAAGTAACTATTCAGATCCATACATATATGAGCAAAATCAGCTGCGCAGCAACGGCTGTATTATTCCATAGAATCCGGAATACCATCATGATCCAAATCTGCCATGTCTGCTCCGTGCGCACCGATATCCACAGTGTTTAAGGTGCGTCTTTTAAGTCTTGCGGCCTCAGACTGCTTGAGCAGATAGCTCTTTATCTCGCGTGAGTGCTTTACGTGAACGAGCTTAAGCTCAGGGTTTGTGACGTCGCCTGTGTAGCAGACTATGGTGCCGAGCTTAAAAATGCGCTCCATCAGTGATGTGGTGAGCTTTACATCAGCTACCTTATACATGTAGCAGTCATCCTCTGTGGTGCTTAAGAGTCCGGACTCTACAGTGATAAAGGACGGTGTGACGGTATATTTTGTGAAAGTCCACGGCAGACCGAGAAACAGCAGTCTCTTTCTCTCCTTAAAGATTACAGCATCGTCATCATCGATTGCGCCGGCTGTGGTGTTTTTGATTTGTGATTCATTTACAGACATATTATTCTCCTTTTTGATGTTGAAATTGTCGTAATTGTATGAAAACTTCAATACAATTGCTAAACGTTCAGAACAGTTATATTCTGTCATATATTTTACAACAAAAAAGTGTAAAAGCCAACTTGAATATTGCGCTAAGTTATTATATGATAGAAAAAATGTAATAAAAATTGTTACGCGAAAAAGAATGGAGGCAAATTATGCGTCACTTAATGAGTCCGTTGGATTTTTCTGTAGAAGAGTTGGACAAGCTTCTGGATCTTGCAAATGATATAGAGGCTCATCCTGAGAAATATGCACACAAGTGCGATGGAAAGAAGCTTGCAACCTGTTTTTATGAGCCAAGCACGAGAACCAGGCTTAGCTTTGAGGCTGCCATGCTTAATTTGGGAGGCTCGGTGTTAGGTTTTCACAGTGCTGATTCGTCATCTGCGTCAAAGGGCGAGAGCGTTTCAGATACTATCAGGGTTATTTCCTGCTATGCGGATATCTGTGCCATGCGTCATCCTAAGGAGGGTGCACCGCTTGTGGCTTCAGAAAAATCGCGTATCCCTGTAATCAATGCAGGCGATGGAGGTCATCAGCATCCTACCCAGACACTTGCGGATCTCCTTACAATCCGTTCCATCAAGGGCAGATTGAATAATATCACAATCGGCTTTTGCGGAGATTTAAAGTTTGGACGTACAGTGCATTCACTGATCAATGCACTTATCAGATATGACAATGTGAAGATTGTGCTTATCTCGCCTGAGGAGCTTAAGGTGCCTGACTATGTGCGCGATGATGTGCTTCGTGCCAACAATATCGAGTTCAAGGAGGTAGAAAAGCTCGAGGATGCCATGGGAGAGCTTGATGTGCTCTACATGACACGTGTCCAGAAGGAGCGTTTCTTCAATGAGGAGGACTATGTGCGTCTGAAGGATTTCTACATTCTGACAAAGGAGAAGATGGAGCTTGCAAAGGATGATATGATTGTACTTCATCCGCTCCCACGTGTGAATGAGATTTCTGTTGATGTGGATGATGACCCGAGAGCATGCTATTTCAGGCAGGCACAGTATGCGGTTTACGTGCGTATGGCGCTTATTCTGACATTGCTTGGACTGGCTGAGGACTAAAGGAGGATAATATGCTGAATATTAGTGGAATACATGAGGGCTTTGTGCTCGATCATATCAAGGCAGGTATGAGTCTTCAGATTTACAGGGATTTAAAGCTTGACAAGCTCGACTGCACAGTTGCAATCATAAAGAATGCAAAGAGCAGCAAGATGGGCAAGAAGGATATCATCAAGGTAGAGTGTCCGATAGAATCATTAGACCTAGATATCCTTGGATTTATCGACCACAATATCACTGTAAATGTTATAAAGGGTGACAAGATTGTGGACAAGATGGAGCTTAAGCTGCCTCATCAGGTGAAAAATGTCATCAAGTGCAAAAACCCAAGATGCATCACTTCAATTGAGCAGGAGCTTGACCAGATTTTCGTGCTTTCCGATGAGAAAAACGAAATCTACCGCTGCAAGTACTGCGAGGAGAAATACGAAGGAGTTAAATAGTATCAGTTATGTATGCCAACGTGATTGTGGATATATCCCACGAAAAACTGGATAAGACATTTCAGTACAGCATCCCGGATGAGCTTTTATGCGACATCCGTCCGGGTGTGTGCGTGGATATTCCATTTGGCAGCCGCACTATCACAGGCTATGTGATTGAGGTCACGGATAAGCCTGAGTATGACCCGTCAAGGACAAAGCCTCTTATCGGGATAAAGTCTGACTCTGTGGCTGTGGAGGCAAAGCTCATCGCACTTGCGGCATGGATACGGCGCAATTACGGCTCTACCATGAATCAGGCGCTTAAGACTGTTATACCTGTAAAGAAGCAGGCTAAGGAGCAGGTGAGCCGCAGTATTGCACTGAAAATAGACAAGGTAAAGGCAAGGGCGCAGCTTGCGCTTTGCGAGGCAAAAAAACAAAAGGCAAAGGCCAGGCTTTTTCGTGCGCTGATTGATGCTGATGATGGGGCGAGCCTTGAGTATTCCTTTGTGACAGGCAAGCTGTCGGTGTCGGCTGCCACTATAAGAGCGCTTGAGCAGAGCGGCTTTATCGAGGTCATCACACAGACCGGCTACAGAAATCCTGTGGAGCATATGAGTGTGGACACCTATGATAAGGTACTGAGTGCTGCGCAGCAGAGTGTGGTTGATGCGATAGAAGGCGACATTGCCGCAGGCCTTAGAAATACTTATCTGATTAAGGGTGTCACCGGAAGCGGCAAGACAGAGGTGTACATGGAGCTTATTGCACACTGTATACAGTCCGGGTGTCAGGCGATTGTGCTGATTCCAGAGATTGCCCTCACTTACCAGACCGTGATGCGTTTTTTTGCCAGATTTGGGAACAGGGTTTCGATAATCAATTCAAGACTTTCAAATGGTGAGCGTTATGACCAGTTTGAGAGAGCTAAGAATGGTGATATTGACATCATGATTGGCCCGCGGTCGGCGCTGTTCACACCTTTTTCAAATTTAGGACTTATCATAATAGATGAAGAGCACGAGAATTCATACAAGAGCGAGTCGGTGCCACGCTATCATGCCAGGGAGGTGGCGATAGAGTACGCGCGCATGTCCGATGCCATTGTGGTACTTGGCTCTGCAACACCGTCGGTGGATAGCTATTACAAGGCAAAGACAGGCGTTTACAGGCTTTTGGAGCTGGATAAGCGTGTGGACGACAGACCTCTTCCAAAGTGTGAGGTTGTCGATTTGAGGCAGGAGCTTCGTGAGGGAAACCGCTCGATTCTTTCCACCAGGCTTCAGGAGCTTATGGAGGAGCGGCTTCTAAATGGCCAGCAGACCATGCTTTTTTTAAATAGAAGGGGCAAATCGGCATTTATGTCGTGCAGAGCGTGCGGTTTTGTGGTAAAATGTCCTCATTGCGATGTATCACTCAGTGAACATAGCGGCGGAGTGATGGTCTGTCACTACTGCGGCTACAGACAGCCGGTGCCTAAGGTGTGTCCGAGCTGTGGCTCGAAGTACATTAGCGGCTTTAAGGCCGGCACACAGAAGATAGAAGCGATGGTGGCAAAGCGTTTTCCACAGGCGCGTATACTGCGCATGGATTATGACACCACGAGGGCGAAGGATGCGTATGAGAAGATTCTGCAGGCATTTTCCAATCATGAAGCCGATATACTTATCGGTACGCAGATGATTGTAAAGGGGCATGATTTTTCAAATGTCACGCTGGTTGGTGTGCTGGCGGCGGATATGTCACTGCATGTGAATGATTTTCATGCGGCGGAGCGCACCTTTGCTCTGCTGACCCAGGCGGCAGGGCGCGCCGGCAGAGGAAAGCTGCCCGGCAATGTGGTTATCCAGACCTACGACCCTGACCACTATGCCATCCGGACTGCAAAAGAGCAGGATTATGAGGCTTTTTATGATAAGGAGATAGAGTACAGGAGGCTTATGAACTATCCGCCTGTATGGAATATGCTTTTAGTCCATGTTACATCACCTGATGAGAGTGAGTGTGGCAGCATGGCGCAGAGAGTGTACGATATAGCAGCGCAGATGATATCGCATACAGATGAAAATCACAGCCCGGATGATAGGCATCGGATTCAGCTCATCGGTCCTGCGGATGCGACCATCGCCAAGGTAAATGACATATACCGCAAGGTGATTTACATGAAGACATCTGACTATGCGGCGCTCATTTCCATAAAGGATGGCATAGAGCAGGCTGTGAAAGCTGATACGGCAATGAAAAATGCAAATATCTCATTTGATTTCAATCCGATGAGTGGATTTTGATAGATATAGAAGGAGGCAATTATGGCACTTAGAACTATTAGAGTGGAGGGAGACCCTGTACTTGGCAAGGTTTGCAGAGAGGTTACGGAGGTGACTCCAAAGATAGTAACACTTATTGATGATATGCTTGAGACTATGTATGAGGCTAATGGTGTAGGACTTGCCGCACCACAGGTTGGCATATTAAAGAGGATCGTTGTTATCGATGTGGGCGAGGGTCCGATCGTGATGATTAATCCTGAAATTATTGAGTCTGACGGAGAGCAGACCGGCGATGAGGGCTGTCTTTCAGTACCGGGAAAGGCCGGACAGGTGACCCGCCCGAATTATGTAAAGGCTCGCTTCATGGGCGAGGATATGAATGAGTATGAGATAGAGGGAGAAGAGCTTTTGGCCAGATGTATCTGCCACGAGCTTGACCATCTCGATGGACATCTCTATGTGGAGAAGGTTGAGGGCGCACTTCACGATGTGACATATGAGGATACACAGGAGTAATCATTAGGATGACATTTGTTATCTGAGCTTGGAAAATATCTGGGAGGCAGTAAGATGAGAGTAATTTTCATGGGAACACCGGACTTTTCGGTGGGAACACTTGAGGCAATTATAGAGGCAGGACACGAGGTGGCACTGGTTGTCACACAGCCCGACAAGCCAAAGGGCCGCGGCAAGACAATGCAGTATACACCGGTCAAGGAGTGTGCGCTTTCGCACGGTATTGAGGTATTCCAGCCGGTTAAAATAAGAGAGACTGCTAATATAGAGTATCTCAGAAAGTTTAATGCAGATATAATAATTGTGGTTGCTTTTGGACAGATTCTGTCAAAGAGTATTCTTGATATGCCTCGATACGGCTGTATCAATGTGCATGCTTCACTTTTGCCAAAGTACAGAGGTGCGGCTCCTATCCAGTGGGCTGTGATTAACGGTGACGAGTTTACAGGTGTCACTACCATGAGGATGGATGAGGGTGTCGATACCGGCGATATGATTGCAAAGAGTACAGTCAGACTTGCACCTGATGAGACCGGCGGCAGCCTGTTTGATAAGCTCTCAGCAGAGGGAGCAAGGCTGTGTGTGGAGACCATGAAGATGATAGAGGATGGCACTGCAGAGTATACTCCTCAAAACAGCGAGGAGGCTACACATACATCAATGATCAGTAAGGAGCTTGGCTTTATCGACTGGACAAAGCCGGCTGTTGAGATTGAGAGGCTTATAAGGGGGCTTAATCCATGGCCGAGCGCATACACCCACCTGAATGGTAAGACATTTAAGGTGTGGAGTGCAAAGGTGATTGACGGCAGCGATGATTATGAGCCGGGCTGTATTTATCATATCGGAAAAAATGATATGTATGTACAGACAGGAAAAGGAGCATTATCTTTAGTAGAGGTACAGCTCCAGGGCAAGAAGCGCATGGATACAGGTTCATTTTTGAGAGGCTGTCATGTGGAAGAGGGCTCATTTTTCACGTTATAGTTATTCATTATAAGTAACTAAAAACATAATTAAATGTGAGTCAATGTTCTCAAAGATACTCAAAATCCAGAGTATTCGTTTGTGCTAACGTCAAAGCAGTCGGAAACGTTGAGAAGTAGCCAGTGCAAGTTGAAACAGTCTTGCTAATTATAGGATAGAACCTTGATGGTAGCGTTTAGACAATGGTAGAAGCCTACGAAAACCAAGTAGCGAAACATAAAATATTAAGAAAGGAAAAGCTATTTAGATGAAAACCTATATCTAATCAATTTAAAGAATTTATAGGTATGTACCGATGGCTTAGTCGGGAATTTACGACTGTGGAGTGTACAAGAACTTGTGAGTAGCGTATTGTTTATAATCGCCAAAGCATACACATTGAAGCAGTAACTACAAATCGTGAGATTGTAGCGAATCATCTAGCATATACACATTTGTATATGTTTTTAGTAGCAGAGATGATACATGGGATATTATTATTGGGATCCGACATATATACTCGTTGTGATAGGTGCAGTGATATGTATGATTGCATCGGCAAGAGTTAAAGGTACATTTAATAAATACTCGCAGCTAAGAAGCATGTCAGGCATGAATGGCGCACAGGTGGCTCAAAGAGTGCTTCAGGCGGCAGGCATATATGATGTGCAGGTGCGTCATGTGTCCGGCAGTCTGACGGACCACTATGATCCGCGCACCAAAACAGTGAATTTATCTGATCCTGTGTACAATGCCACATCGGTCGCAGCACTTGGCGTAGCAGCCCACGAGTGTGGACACGCTATACAGCATGCAAAAAGCTATGCACCTCTTTCAATCAGGAGTGCGCTCGTACCTATAGCCAATTTTGGCTCCATGCTTGCATGGCCGGTTATACTTATCGGCTTATTATTTAACACACGCTCGTCAGGGCTTATTATTGATATAGGCATATTGCTGTTTTCGGCAGCAGTGCTTTTCCAGCTCGTGACATTGCCGGTAGAGTTTGATGCTTCAAGACGTGCGCTTGTCATGCTTCGTACACAGGGCATACTTGCAGATGACGAGCTTAGGTACACAAGAAGGGTGCTCAAGTCAGCGGCACTTACCTATGTGGCCAGTGCGGCAGCTGCTATTTTACAGCTTCTTCGTATCATACTTATCACAAACGGACGTAGGCGTGACGACTGATACTGTTGTAGCTGCTGCTTGTCTGTGAATTTACAGGGTGGCAGTTCAATTGGATATATTAGTTAGAAAATTAAATGTAGATTAAACTATATGACATCGAATAAGAATATAAATAATCATAGAAAAAATAATCATAATAATAAAAATAGTCAAACAAATAATATACCGGCACACTCTGTAGATACGCGTGAGCTTGCCCTTGAGATGCTTATTGAGATTAATGAGCGTGGAGCATTTTCACATATCGTGCTTCGCAGTGTGCTTGACAAGTATCAGTATCTGTCAAAGCAGGATAGAGCCTTTATGACGAGGCTTGTTGACGGCACTATCGAGTATATGCTGCAGCTTGACTACATCATAGACTCTTTTTCAAAGACGAAGGTAAGGAAGATGAAGCCCTTCATCAGAAACCTTCTTCGCATGAGCGTTTACCAGATAAAGTACATGGACGCGGTGCCGGATTCGGCCGTATGCAATGAGGCGGTGAAGCTTGCAAAGAGGCATAAGTTTGCACAGCTTTCGGGCTTTGTAAACGGTGTACTCAGAAATATTGCAAGAAATATAGATTCAGTACAGTTTGATACCTTAAGCATCCGATACTCTATGCCACAGTGGATAGTGGACAGATTTGTTGCGGCATACGGAGAGAAGAAGGCAGAGGAGATTTTCAAGGCCTTTCACAATAAGAGCACAATTAGCATCAGGACAAACCTGACCAGGTGTACTCCGGATGAGCTTCGCGCGACGCTTGAGGCAGAGGGTGTGACGGTCACAGCGGTTGATGAACTTAATTATGCATTTGTTATATCTGGATTTGATTATTTGAATGGCTTGCAGAGCTTCAGAGACGGACTTTTCTATGTGCAGGATATAAGCTCAATGCTTGTCGCACAGACGGCTGCTCCAAAGAAGGGCGACTATGTGATAGATGTATGCGCAGCACCGGGCGGCAAGAGCACCCATATAGCTGAGCTTTTGCAGGGAAGCGGCCATGTGTTCGCGCGTGACCTGACCGATAACAAGGTCGATATGATTGAGGAAAATATAGACAGGCATGGTCTTAACAATATGTCGGCAGAGGTGTGGGATGCCACAGTATTTGATGCTGATTCGGCGGGAAAGGCAGATATACTGATCTGTGATCTGCCGTGCTCAGGGCTTGGAGTGCTCGGCAGAAAGAAGGACATCCGCTACAAGATGACACCTGAGTCTGTAGATGAGCTTGTCGTTCTTCAAAGACAGATACTTGATACCGTGCATACATACGTGAAGCCAAACGGAGTGCTCGTGTACAGTACATGTACGATAGATGAGGCTGAGAATGAGGACAATGTGAGGTGGTTTATTGAAAAGCATCCGGAGTTTGAGCTGGATAAGAGCTTTGCTGAGGGCACCGGAATGAAACAGATACTGCCCGGTGAGCATGGAAGTGACGGATTCTTTATTGCAAGATTCATAAAAAGTAAATTATGATATTAAAATAAATCATGAATTAATAAATATAAATTGGTTTAAAAACAATAGTTAAATGCAGATTTAATAAAAATGATATGGAACAGATAAAAGAACAACTAACTGACATCAAATCAATGAATATGGACGAGCTCACAGAGTTTATCATATCGCTCGGAGAGAAGAAATTCCGTGCGAAGCAGATATATGAGTGGATTCATGTGAAGCATGTGGACAGCTTTGATGAGATGACCAATATTTCAAAAAAGTTCATACAGGTATTAAAGGACAATGCAATACTCATCTCGCTAAAAAAAGAGGAGGTGCAGGTGTCAAAGCTCGATGGCACGAGAAAATATCTCTTTGCACTCGATGATGGCAACGTCATAGAGAGTGTGCTTATGAAGTACAAGCATGGAAACTCTGTATGCATATCTTCGCAGGTTGGCTGCAGGATGGGGTGCAGATTCTGTGCATCCACTCTTGACGGTCTCGTCAGGGGGCTTAGGCCGTCTGAGATGATTGACCAGATTTATCAGATAGGCAAGGACATAGGAGAGCGCATCTCAAATGTAGTTGTCATGGGCACAGGTGAGCCGCTTGACAATTACGACAATCTGCTGCGCTTTATAGAGCTTCTTACTGATGAAAACGGTATCAATATCAGCCAGCGCAATCTGACAGTTTCCACATGTGGTCTAGTACCGCGCATGAGACAGCTTGCAGATGAAAAGCTTTCTATCACGCTGGCGCTTTCACTGCATGCCTCCAACCAGGAAAAGAGAAAAGCTCTCATGCCGGTTGCAAACAGTTATGATATACATGATGTGGTCGATGCATGCAAATATTATTTTGCACAGACCGGCCGCAGAGTCACCTTTGAGTATAGCCTGGTAGGCGGAGTGAACGATACAGCCGAGGATGCAGCAGAGCTTTCGGCACTCGTACATGGCATGAACTGCCATATAAATCTGATTCCGGTAAATCCGATAAAGGAGCGCGATTACGTGCAGTCCAACAAGGGTGTTATAGAGGCTTTTAAAAATAGGCTTGAAAAAAACGGAATTAATGTTACTATTAGAAGGGAAATGGGCAGAGATATAGACGGTGCCTGTGGACAGCTTCGCAAGAAGCATATAGATAAAGAGAGAGGAATAAACTAGATGAAGACGTTTTCCATTACGGATGCAGGTGCTATTCGTGAGATGAATCAGGATTTTTATTTCTCGTCTGACACTGCAGTAGGAAATCTTCCGAATCTTTTCATCGTAGCAGATGGAATGGGAGGACACAAAGCCGGTGACTATGCTTCCAGATACACTATAGAGCGTGTGGTTGCATCGGTATCGAGAAATGCCGGGGATGAACCGGTATCCATCATCAAAGAGGCTATCAACAAGGCAAATGAGCTTTTGGTGGCTGAGTCTCGTGAGGATGAAGCTAAGCGTGGAATGGGTACCACCTTAGTCGTAGGAACTATTATAGGAAACAAGCTTTTTGTGGCCAATATAGGTGACAGCAGGCTTTATATTGTAGGTGGCACAGAGCAGATCAGACAAATTACCAGGGATCATTCACTGGTTGATGAGATGGTCAGGATGGGTGAGATAAATGCCGACGAGGCGAGAGTTCATCCGGACAAGAATATCATCACGAGAGCTGTCGGGGCAGCAGATCATGTGGAGGCAGATTTTTTTGAGGTCGAGCTATGTGAGGACGACAGGATTCTTCTGTGTACAGACGGACTTACCAATATGGTGAGAGATAAAGAAATATGCGATACTATTAGGCAAAATGATAATATCGAGACAGCAGCGTCACAGCTTGTCGCCATGGCCAATGCAAACGGTGGCCGCGATAATATCACTGTAATGATTATTAAACCATTTTAAGACGAGGTAATAACAGATGTTAGAGATAGGAAGTTTTTTATCGGATCGATATGAGATCCTAAGCAAGGTTGGCGCAGGCGGCATGTCTGATGTATACAAGGCAAAAGACCATATACTGAGCCGTTTTGTAGCTATAAAGGTTTTAAAGCAGGAGTTTTCGGAGGATAGTTCATTTGTGACCAAGTTCCGTGCTGAGGCACAGTCAGCAGCAGGACTTGAGCATCCAAATATCGTAAATATCTATGATGTAGGCAGCGAGAATGGTCTGTACTACATTGTCATGGAGTATGTCGAGGGTATCACACTTAAGACTTATATCGAGAAAAAGGGCCAGCTGTCATTCAAGGAGTCTGCAAGTATTGCAATCCAGGTGGCAAGGGGCATAGAGGCCGCTCACAATAAAAATATCATTCACCGTGATATCAAGCCGCAGAATATCATTATTTCTACAGATGGCAAGGTAAAGGTGACAGACTTTGGAATTGCAAAGGCTACATCTTCAAATACAATAAGCTCAGATGTGATGGGCTCAGTACACTATGCATCTCCGGAGCAGGCAAGAAACGGCTTCGTCGATGGCAGAAGTGATATTTACTCACTGGGAATCGTAATGTTTGAGATGGTTACAGGCCGTGTGCCGTTTGACGGTGATACCACAGTGGCAGTTGCACTGCAGCACCTACAGGAGGAGATTGCAAGGCCAAGCATCTACGCACCGGATCTGCCAATCAGCTTTGAGAAAATCATCTTAAAGTGTACACAAAAGACACCGGACCGCAGATACCAGACTATTGAGGAGCTTCTCACAGACATAAGGCGCTCTCTTGCGCATCCTGATGAGGATTTCGTTACAATAGCACCACTCGTTGACGGTGGCAAGACCAAGGTTATAAGCCCGGAGGAGCTTGACAAGATAAAAGAAGGCAGAGGTGTCGCAGAGGACTTAAACGATGATGATACCGATGCAGATAATGGTGATGAGTATGCTGACGATGAAGACGATGATGATGAATATGATGAGTCACTCTTAGACGACGATGATGACGAAGAAGACGAAGACGACGAAGACGATGATGATGACGGCAAGCTTTTAAATCCAAAGATGGATAAAGCAATCACAATCATGGGTATAGTAACAGCCGTAATCATTGTAATAGTTATCATATATCTTGCACTTTCAGTGGCAGGAGTGTTTAAGTTTGGCGGCAAAAAGAACTCAGAGTCACAGCAGACAGAGTCACAGACACAAACCGAGTCTGAATCAGAGTCAGAGACACAGACTGAGACAGAGGGCCAGATGATTGACATCAGAGGCATGTCAGTGGAGGATGCTCAGAAGGCAGTAGACCGCTTAAAGCTTGACCTCACAGTATTTGCATTTGAGACAAAGCAGTCAGATCAAAAGGATGGCACAATCCTTGAGCAGGATGTCAAGGCCGGAGATACAGTAAAGCGTGGTTCACAGATTAATGTAGTTATCGCAGGAAAAGGTGATAGTACATCAGAGATGGTCAAGATACCAAGTGTAATCGGAAAGACCAAGAGCTCAGCAAAGAGTACACTCGAGTCAGCAGGCTTTAGTGTCACCTTCGAGTATGGAGATTACAATGACAGTGTAGCAGCAGATGTAGTAACAGCACAGTCACCATCAGCAAAGAAACAGGCCGCAAAGGGCAGCACAGTAACAGTCACCCTCTCACCGGGCCAGAAGCCAATCACCGTGCCAAACGTAGTAGGTGCCTCACAGTCACATGCAGAAAGCGCCCTCGCAGGAGCAGGGCTCAAGTACACCTATGCCGACTCCCAGTACAGCGACACAGTACCCGCCGGCAGCGTAATCAGCCAGACCAAATCCGGCGAAACCGTAGCCGCAGGCACCACAATCACACTGACACTCAGTAAGGGTAAGCAGCAGGTTTCAAAGAAGGTTTCAACGACATTGTCATTGGATATACCAGAGGGTGCAAAAGCAGAAAATATATCAGGAACATATAGTCTGCATGATGATGAGAAAGAATATGCTTCTGGTAATGTAACGGGTGCTTCGGTTACAGTATCTGGAACAATTGATGGTTCATCAGCAATTGCAACAGTAAAATGGACATATGATTTAGTTACGACAAATGAAGATGGAACTGAAAATAGAGAATCGGGAAAGACTGCAACTAAGGAAGTTACTGTTAGATAACTATTTGTATGATATTGATTGTTAATATTATAAAAAATGAGCATGAGGAAAACGAGCCGTAGCGCAGCTACGTCAAGTTTTCCGTATCGCCATCATATTTGTAAATACACACAATACACATATAGCACACAAAACAGCAACACAATACATGTCTTTATTGTAGCCACCGGATAGCACCCACGAAGTGGTGCAATCCGCACCCCACTCCCACACCAACCCGCGGACGAAAACCTGAACTCGCGGAGAGAAACTAAGGAAGCGGGGCAGGCATGTGTTCCGAGGAAAAAATATGAATTGCCCCGGGGTGCCATAAACCTACCGAGGAAAGAACAGGGCAGAGCAAGTCATAGCCTGTCCGTAGGAGAGCCCGGGGCTGGCTTCATATTTTTTTAGAGGAATATATGCCTGCCCCGCCACCCACATAACCTCAAAGCGCGGCATGCACCCCGCCGAAAGCGTGACTCCTGCAAATACAAAAGCACACAAGGAAAACCATGACAGGAAAAATTATTAAAGGAATTGCCGGCTTCTACTACGTCTACGTAGAAGAAACCAAAGAAGCAAAAGAAACTGCCACAGGCGGCACTCTCTACGAGTGCAAAGCAAAAGGCACCTTCAGAAAACAAAAGATAAAGCCGCTGGTAGGCGATATCGTCGACATAGCAGTCCTCGATGATGAAAAGCACATAGGCAATGTCGAGCGTATACTGCCACGGAAAAACGAACTTATCAGGCCGGCTGTGTCCAATATAGACATGGCCCTGGTTATTTTTGCATCCGCAAAGCCGGATCCCAATTTCAACCTGCTTGATAGGTTTTTGTGTATGATGGAGTACCAGCATGTCCCGGTTACTATATGCTTCAACAAAAAGGACTTAATCACACCTAAAGAGCAGCAGGAGCTTAAAAGCATATACGAGCCGGCTGGCTATAGAGTGCTTTTTACCAGCACGAAAACAGGTGAGGGCATAGATGAGATAAAGCACATTTTAGAGGGAAGGACGACCACGGTTGCAGGTCCCTCGGGAGTTGGCAAGTCATCTATCATCAACTGTCTGCAGGATGATGTGCAGATGGAGACCGGACATATAAGTGAGAAAATAGAGCGCGGAAAGCATACGACCAGACATTCTGAGATTATCCCGATAAAGGATGGCACGTATATCATGGATACACCGGGCTTTAGCTCGATGGATGTGCCGGGCTTTGAAAAGGAAGATCTGTGGACATGTTATCCGGAGTTTGTAGAGTATGAGCCATATTGCAGGTTTCAGGGCTGCAGTCATATAAATGAGCCGGACTGCGGTGTGAAGGAAGCTCTTGCAGATGGGAAAATATCGCAGGTGCGGTATGATAATTATAAGCTTTTATATGAGGAGCTTAAAAACAGACAAAAGTATTAATTTAAAGCATAATCAAACGGAGGAAAACATGAACTGTTTATCACCATCAATTTTATCAGCGGATTATTCAATACTCGGAGAGCAGCTTAAGCAGCTTGATGAGGCCGGAGCACAATATGTACATATAGATGTTATGGACGGCAGCTTCGTTCCAAGCATATCAATAGGACTGCCGGTCATAAAGACAATCAGAAAGTGCACAGAGCGCATGTTTGATGTGCATCTGATGATAGATGAGCCGGTCAGATACATAGATGATTTTGCGGCGGCAGGCGCTGACATCATCACAGTCCATGCGGAGGCATGCAAGCATCTTGACAGAACAATCGAGGCAATAAAGGAAAAGGGCATACTGGCAGGTGTAGCATTAAATCCGGCTACTCCGCTTTCTGCTATAGAGTATGTGCTCCCTAAGGTGGATATGGTGCTTATCATGACGGTAAATCCGGGCTTTGGAGGACAAAAGCTTATTCCGTACACTGTAGACAAGGTGCGCGACCTAAAGGCGCTTCTTGAGAAAACCGCAAACAAGGCTGATATAGAGGTGGACGGTGGTGTCAATCTGGAGAATGTTGAGACACTGCTTGCGGCAGGAGCCAATATCATTGTTGCGGGAAGTGCGGTGTTTAGCGGAGATATAGAAGAAAATGTAAAGGGTTTTCTGAATATCATGATGTAACAGATGCAGGTTAAAACGGAAATGCTTCCGGGGCTTAAGCAAATGTGGATATGTTATTAAGGAGAGGGTGGATAAAATGCGGTATTTGATTGTATGTGGTGGAAAAATAGATAAGGAATTTGGCTTAAACGAGATAAAGACTGACGGAATAGATGCTATCATTGCGGCTGACAGCGGAATGGATTTTCTGTACGAAAACGGTGTCACACCTGATATAATTGTAGGTGATTTCGATTCGACTACGACAAATGCATTGGAGTATTTTGAGAGAAAGGGACAGACTGAGATACGCAGGCTCAATCCCATAAAGGATGATACCGATACAGAGTATGCCATAAGACTGGCAATAAGCGAGGGAGCACGAAGCATAGTGCTGCTTGGAGCAACAGGCAGCAGAATAGACCATGTGCTAGGCAATATTTCACTCTTGGGAATAGGATTGGAAAGTGGAACTGACATCAGCATTATCGACACAAACAACCGTATAAGGATGGCGGATAAGCCCGTAACCATTGAAAAATCAGCACAGTATGGCAGGTTTGTATCTCTTATAGCACTGACAGACGACAATGAGGTAAGCCTTAAGGGCTTTAAGTATCCTGTTACTGATTATTCCTTTGACAGGTTTACATCGCTTGGCATATCCAATGAAATAGTCGATGATCATGCACTGATTGATATCCATAGAGGAAAATTTATCATTATTGAGTCAAAAGATTGACTTTTTAGGAGTTTTGGTCTACTATGGTTTTAGGATTATTTCGGAAAAGCCTGATTACAGGAGGATTGATATACACTGTGTCGGCTTTGGAACATGATGGGGTAACTAGATGATAGAGAAGTATTATAGCGGGGTAATCGAGCAGATTTACAATCGCATAGGAAAAGAGACTCGAAATATCGTAATGGCGAATTATAGCAATGATTTTTCGATTGAAAATCTTGAGGTTATAAGACGTTATCAAAGCAATGAGGATAACGTCTTTTTTGCATACAGTGAGTTCTCTTACAATACGCTGGTCGGAGCTTATGAGCCATTTTTGGACATCATATGCAATATGCACAGGCGCTTTATAGGCGGAAGCTTTGATGATTTCCAGAAGGAGTGCGGTGTGTACTATCTGCACAGACAGGTGTTAAACAGCTATTATGAGACAGGTGAGTGCTTCAGAGAGGAGACAGTGCTGTTAAATGAGGTGGCATATGAGCAGAGACGCATGACGATGGCCATAGCTGACATGCTCAAGAAGCTTTCTGAGGTGAAGCCTTTGATGATTGTGATAAACAGATTCCAGATGGCGTCTAAGAGTTCAATTGAGACCATCAAGTATCTGATTGACAATCCATGCGCCAATATCGGTATCGTGTTAGGTGTCAATGCCATAGTCAAGGGTACTGACAGTACTGTTGAGGTGTGGGATCGTATAGTTGAGTCGCTTGAGGATAGGAGCGCCATATACTATATAGGCAGTGCCGGACCGCTTAAAAATAACGTAAAAACTACAAATGATGATGAGCTGTATATCACTATGAACTTTGAGCAGAGCATCCAGGAAGCATCAAATATCATGGAGTTTCTGGATTTTGAGCAGGCAAGGAGAGGCTGCCGCATTATAGAGCATAAGCTTAAGTTTGAGGATGCATGGATTGATGAGAAAAGCCTGCGCCGCTTTTATATGGTCTATGCAAGGACGTCTGTTTTACTTGGAGAGATGTCCAAAGCGATTGAGCTCACGAATGAATACAAGGCGCTGATACCGGAAAATGACAGTGAGCATTATCTTTCGCTGTATTATTTCATGAAGGGCACCTGCTATATGTATCAGGGCAAGCTTGAGAAGGCCGGAAACAGTGCAAAGAGTGCCTATGACTATGCAGTTTTGGCAGAGGATGACACACTGATATTTAAGGCAGAGCTTTTGTCAGTCATGATAAAGATGTCAGGCTGGTACAATATATTCTTCTGTGTACAGGATATACCTGTCAGTGATGAAATTATAGAAAAGCTCATAAAGCACGGCTACAGGAATCATTTGGCACATATATATATTTACGCATACGACAATAGCCGGGATGTGGTGAAGCAGTCCTTTTATGATGAATCATTACTAAAGCATTTTACGAAGGGGCTTGAGCTTGCGAAGGAGATAGGAAATGAGCAGCTTGTGTATGATGCATATCAGAAGACTATTATGCTTGCCAGCACAAGCGGTCTCAATGAGATAGCCTTTTTATATGTTATCCGTACATACGAGTTCATGAAGGGGCACGGCAATATATATGTTGCGAGAGTGCTTACGTCTATAGGCTACAATTTAAGTGCCATGGGTAAAAATGAGCTGGTTGACAATTATTACAATGCTGCAATCAATATGTTATATTACCTGAAGATGCCGGAGGATATAGCTGAGGTGTATTATAACAAGTCTCTTAACTATATCATGCAGGGCAATTATAAGGAGGCTGTCCATGCACTTTTAGTTGCCATGAAGACTATTATAAAGCTTCATCTAAACAGCTTAAGAGTGTGCAACACGAGTAAGGTATATGCGCTTCTTGCGCTTGCATCTATATTTTCGGGTGACAGATTCAGCTGTGAGCGCTATCTGCTCAGCTGCAAGCAGTTTCTTAATTATGTCATCTACAGAGTAATTGACACCACAAGAACTGAGGCAGTCCATGACTATTCCAGATGCGATGATGAGATGTTCCTTTACTCCTTTGCATCAGCCATGCTCTTGTGGCACGATGGTGAAAAGGAAGAAGCCTTTTTACGTTTTGAGGATGCGGAGAGATATCTCGTTAATGCGGAGGGAAACGAATTTTTTGCATATTCGATATACAGGGAAAGCAGGATGAAGCTGTTTGAGCTGCTCGGCAAAAATGAGCTTATAGAGCATGAGAGAATACTTTTAGAGGCACACAATAAAAGGATGCATGAAATAGCAGAGGCAGCTCCGCTTGACATGTTAAAAAATATCAACCTAGAGTCACTGAGTGATGGCCATATCAATGAGCGGCAGATTAATATGCTTGTAAAGCAGCATGGGCTCGAAAAGGATTATCAGGGCTCAAAGCGTCAGATGGAGTTTATTTCCATATGGCAGACCATTATCGATGTCAATGACCAGAAGAAGGACACCATGATTGAAAATGCCATGAGCAATTTCATCAATCATTTCAGTCTTGACTGTGCGCTGATCATAGATCTGCACGCGAAGGAGCCACAGGTGCTTTATAATGATACGGGCTGTGATATGACAGATGAGGTTATAAAGGGCATATGTGATATCATGATAGACTATCCGGAGGGCATTGCCACATCAAAGATTGCAGAGGGCTTCTACGAGTATGAAAATGTCATCTCGTATTTCGGCGTGGATGATGTATGCTCATTTGTCGCAGTGCCTTTTATCAAGAATGATGCACTTTCAAGTGTACTCATAGCATATGTGCGCATGAAGGACAACTGGCATGGCTCAATCGAGCGATACATGCTCAATGAGGATGATCTGAGCATTTTCAAGCTGTTATTCAGAGAGCTTGAGTATTCCATTGCCCGTATTGAGGCAAATGAGAAGGCCAATGAGATGAACAAGAGGCTGAAGCAGGCAGCTGTCACTGACATGCTTACCGGTATCTATAACAGAGCAGGTATGTATCAGGAGATTGAAAAGCTTGAAAAGCGCATAAGTGTTACATCCGGTGGAATGGATGTGGGGCTTATGTTTATTGACCTGGACAACTTCAAGCATTATAATGATACGTATGGTCATGATGTGGGAGATTTGATACTTAAGGAGATGGCCTTTGTGTTCAGGGAAGTAGCTAAGGACAGAGGCTTTGTGAGCAGATATGGCGGTGATGAGTTCATCATAGTCATTGAGTCATGCGCCAGATACGAGCTTGAGAATATTGCAAAGGATATCTATGCGAGGATTGCAGAGGCGGATGGCTTCAGCAGCCAGATAAAGAAATATCTAAACCATGATATAGAGTTTAATGAGGAGAAGAATATCACATGCTCCATCGGCATTTCATATGAGAGAAATGTTACCAGTGAGAGTCAGATTACCGAGCTCATTAAAAAGGCGGACGATCTGATGTATACAGTAAAGACAGGCGAGAAAGGACACTATGCATTCTTTTAAATCAGATGAATTTAAGATAAGAGTACTGACAAAGGATGATGCGGAGGAGTACAATGCACTGCTTCGTTATGCTTTTCAGGTGACAGAGGCAGACCTTGCCGAGACCGGCTGGAGGGATGACGAAATCAAGCAGTCGAAGTTTCCGGTGCTTGAGAGAGCTGATGTGCTCGGCTGCTTCAATATCATTGACAAAAGAGAAGAGCTTGTGGCTCAGTTTGCGGTATATCCGCTCGATATGAATATATACGGCGAGCGCTACGAGGTGGGCTTTGTCACAAGTGTTTGCACGTATCCTGAGTATACCGGTCATGGCCTCATGAAAAAGCTCATGAGAAAGAGTCTTACGAGAATGCGCGACAGCAACAAGTCGTTTGCTCTTTTGTACCCATACTCCATACCTCTTTACAGAGGGCTTGGCTGGGAGATTATCTCAAACAAGATGACATATGTGATAAAGGACAGACAGATTCCCACAAAGCTTAAGGAGCCGGGCTATGTGCGCCGTGTGCAGTGGGATGACGAGCAGTTTAAGAAGCTTCATACTCACTTTGCCGCAAAGACGCATGGCTGTCTGTACAGAAACAATCTGGCTTGGGAGGAGTACTTCCGCTGGGATGAGGATGATACGATGGTCGCCATCTACTACAACGAGGATGATGAACCGTGCGGCTATATGGTATATCTTATCAGCTCCGATGTCATGCACATCAAGGAGCTCATCTACTTAAACCGTGAGGCGCAGCTTGGCCTGTGGGAATACATTCATGCGCATGATTCCATGATAGATGAGGTCAGAGGCAACAACTATTACAGCGAGCCTATTGCCTTTGAGCTCGACGACAGTGATATAAAGGAGACAATCAGACCATACGCCATGGGCAGAATCATCGACGTGGCGCAGTTTATTTCACAGTACAACTGTGACCCTGATGGTCCAAGCGGCTGCTTTAGCTTCGAGATAGAGGATGAGCTTCTGCAATGGAACAATGGCACATTCGTCATTGATTTTGAGAAAGGGCACTGTGCTCTCACCGACAAAAAGCCGCAGTATCACATTAGCATGTCTATTGGCACATTTACCACACTGCTTTTGGGATACAAGAGTGCGGAGAAGCTTTTGCAGATGGGCAAAATACAGACTACATATGATGCTGTTGCAAAGCTTGATGATATTTTATACCATGAGATACCATATGTATCTGACTATATATAATTAAAGGTAAAGGAAAATAATATGTCAAATTATGTGATTAGCTGCTGTTCAACAGCAGATCTTACCAAAGAGCATATGCTTGATAGGAATATTAAGTACGCATGCTTTCACTATGAGCTTGACGGTAAAGAGTATATGGATGATCTGGGACAGTCCATGCCACTGCCGGATTTCTACAAGGCAATGGAAGCCGGTGCCATGACAAAGACCTCGCAGATCAATCAGGAGGAGTACATGGAGTACTTCAGGCAGTTCCTGGATGAGGGATATGATGTGCTTCACTGCGCACTAAGCTCCGGTATATCAGGTACAGTTAACTCGGCAAGGCTTGCAAAGGAGGCTTTGGAGGAGGAGTACCCTGACAGGAAGATATATGTGATTGATTCTCTGGCAGCATCGTCTGGCTTTGGACTTTTGATGGATAAGCTTGCTGACCTTAGGGATAGTGGCATGGATATTGATACACTGGCTGATTGGACCATGGAGCACAGACTTGAGGTGAATCACTGGTTCTTCTCATCAGACCTTACATTTTTTATCAGGGGCGGGCGTATCTCAAAGACCGCGGGATTCGTGGGAAATGTGCTTAATATCTGTCCTTTCATGAATGTGAGCAATGAGGGAAAGCTTATTGTGCGTGAGAAAATCCGCACCAAAAAGAAGGCAATAAAGGAGATGCTTGTGAAGATGCAGGCACTCTGCAAGGATGGTGCCGATTATTCGGATAAGGTCTATATATCAAATTCTGCATGCTATGAGGATGCTAAAGCCGTAGCTGATCTGATAGAGGCTGCCTTTCCTAAGATGAAGGGTAAAGTAGAGATAAATGATATCGGTACGACAATAGGAAGCCACACTGGTCCGGGAACAGTTGCATTGTTTTTCTGGGGTAATAAGAGAGAGGATTAGCCGGATATTTTAGCCTAAATATCTGATTAGAATAATCAAAATCAATAAAGTTGATTATATTTTTATAAAAAATTAAATTACATCAACCAAAGTGATTAAATATAATCATTCCAATAACTGCGCTTATGTGTTACAATTATATCAGTTCAAACGAAAAGAGGTTTTAAGATGAAAGGATATGAAAAATACGAGCGCAGTTATTTTCTGCCTCCTGAATGCACTTATGACTGGGTTAAGAAGGATTATATAGATAAAGCACCACTGTGGTGTTCGGTTGATTTACGTGATGGCAACCAGGCTCTAATCGAGCCGATGAGTCTTGAGGAAAAGCTTGACTTCTTTAAGATGCTTGTAGATATAGGCTTTAAGGAAATCGAGGTAGGTTTCCCGGCAGCCTCTGAGACAGAGTTCAATTTCACGAGAGCTCTTATTGAGAGGGATATGATTCCTGATGATGTTACTATACATGTGCTGACACAGGCCAGAGAGCATATCATCAAGAAGACTTTCAAGGCACTTGAGGGAGCACCGAGAGCAGTTGTACATCTGTACAATTCCACATCTGTTGCACAGCGTGAGCAGGTGTTTAAGAAGTCAAAGGAAGAGATAAAGCAGCTTGCAGTTGACGGAGCTGTTTTACTGAGAGACCTTGCAGCAGAGACTGACGGTAATTTCCGTTTCCAGTATTCACCGGAGAGCTTTTCGGGCACTGAGGTGGATTATGCGGTTGATGTGTGCAACGCAGTGCTTGATGTATGGCAGCCAAAGGCTGATAATAAGGCCATCATCAATATCCCTACCACAGTAGAGAATGCTATGCCACATGTTTTTGCCACACAGATAGAGTATATCAACAAGCACCTCAAGTACAGAGACGGAGTAGTGCTTTGCTTACATCCTCATAATGACAGAGGCTGCGGTGTTGCCACATCAGAGCTTGGTGTGCTTGCAGGAGCTGAGGAGATAGAGGGTACGCTGTTTGGAAACGGTGAGAGAACAGGAAATGTAGATATCGTGACACTTGCCATGAATCTTTACTCACACGGAGTGGATCCACAGCTTGATTTTTCAAATCTGCCTGAGATCAGGGAGAAGTATGAGACATTTACCAGAATGAAGGTAGGCGAGAGACAGCCATATGCGGGAGACCTTGTTTTTTCTGCTTTTTCAGGCTCACATCAGGATGCTATCTCAAAGGGCATGGCATGGAGAGAGGAAAAGAAGCTTGATAAGTGGACGGTTCCATATCTGCCTATAGATCCAAAGGATGTCGGCAGGACATACGAGGCTGATGTTATCCGTATCAACAGCCAGTCAGGAAAGGGCGGAGTGGCATATATCCTTAAGCAGAGCTTCGGTATCAATGTGCCACAGCAGATGAGAGAGCAGGTCGGATACATGGTCAAGCAGGTATCGGACGAGGAGCACAAGGAGCTTTCACCTGAGTGGGTACACAGTATCTTTACAGACAATTATGTGGATTTTCATCCATATTTCACTATACCGGAGTGCCACTTTAAGCAGGTAAACGGCATTTTCGCAGAGGCGGTTATTTTACACAATGACAGCACCAGAAAGGTAGATGCCAATGGAAACGGCCGTCTCGATGCAGTCAGCAATATAATTAAGCAATATTTTGACATCAGCTTTGAGCTCACTGTATACGAGGAGCATGCGCTTTCACACGGATCTTCATCAAAGGCTATGGCATATGTGGGTATCACAGTTGACGGCAGTATGTTCTGGGGCACAGGTGTGGATGAGGATATCATCAAGGCATCAATCGGAGCGCTTGTTGTTGCGGTAAACCATTATCTTGCCACCAAGGCTGACAGTCACGTGAAGGATGAGCGCTATATTGCCATGCTCAACTTCATCCAGGCCAACTACAAGACGGTATCGCTTGCAGACATGGCTGCACAGTTCAACCTGACAGAGCCGTATATCTCCAAGTACATAAAGGAGAAGTCAGGCAAGACTTTCGGAGAGCTGGTCACCAATGCCAAGATGAAGAAGGCACGTACACTGCTGAGAAACAGCATCACAACTGTTGAGAATATCGCAATCGAGGCAGGATATCAGAACGTGGAGCATTTTAACAGACAGTTCAAGAAGCTGTATGGAATGACACCGCTTGAGTACAGAAATTCAAGCACAAAATAAGCGGATACAGCATTTTAATATAACCGGATCAATATGCTAAATGACAATTCATTCAGCTGTATTGGTCCGGTTTGCTTTTTATTACTGCACTTTTTATGTAAAAATCTGCATTAAAATTGTATAAAAATGGGAACAATGGGCTATTGATTGTATTTTATCAAGTAATTTGTTGTTTTTACAACGGATTATATGTACAATGCGGGTATAATATAAATAAAAGATAATTATTCAGAACTACTGATAACAAAGCAGATATTGAGAATTTGTGTTTGGGATGAATAGTTATAATAAAAAGCAACTATTTGAATTATAGTTTAAGAAAGAGAGGAACGTACATGAGCAATAAAACTAGCGCAGTTGTTAAGACAAACCCAAGAAAGGCTGTAATGATCGGATGTGGATTCGTTGGTTCGGCATCAGTTTTTGCACTTATGCAGAGCGGTCTTTTTTCTGAGATAGTTCTCATTGACGCTGATAAGGACAAGGCTGAGGGAGAGGCGATGGATATAAGCCACGGTATTCCTTTTGCCAGACCTATGAAGATATATGCAGGTGGTTATGATGATGTGGCAGATGCTGCTATCATTGTTGTTTCTGCAGGTGCAGGCCAAAAGCCGGGCGAGACAAGACTTGATCTGGTAAATAAAAATGTTGCAATCTTCAAGAGCATCATTCCGGAGATTGCAAAGAGAAATTTCGGTGGAATCTTACTTATCGTTGCAAATCCTGTAGATATTTTAACACAGGTGGCACAGAAGCTTTCAGGACTTCCTGAGGAGCGTGTCATCGGTTCAGGTACCGTGCTTGACAGTGCAAGACTTAAGTACGCGCTTGGAGAGCATCTTGAGGTGGACAGCCGAAGCGTACATGCATTTATAGTAGGTGAGCATGGAGACAGTGAGGTGGTTGCATGGTCATCAGCCAATGTTTCCGGAGTGGAGCTTCACAAGATGTGCGAGATGAGAGGTCACTACAAGCACAAGGAGAATACAGAGGAAATCGCTGCAAACGTAAAGAACAGTGCTTATGAGATAATCAACCGAAAGCATGCGACATATTATGGTATCGCTATGTCGGTCAGACGTATCTGCGAGGTAATCATGCGCGATGAGAAGTCTATTCTTCCTGTTTCACACATGATGCACGGACAGTACGGCATTGACGGTGTGGTTCTCTCAATGCCTGCAATCGTTGGAGCAAACGGAGTGGAGAGCGATATCCCAATCGAGTTAAACGGTGAGGAAGCGTTAAAGCTCAAGGAGTCTGCTGATGCACTTAAGAGCATAATTGACGGGCTTGAGCTGTAAATATCAGGCTCTTAATATTAATTTTGTAATATTAAACTTATATAAAATACTATAAATTCAGTAGGGTTTGGGGTATAATGATAACTGTCGGGCTGCATATATTATGTGCTCGGCGGTTATTTGATTTTATGGCAGATAATTATTTAGAATTACCGGGAAAAAGGAGTATATATAATGAGCGAAAGAAAACAAATCCATCAGGAGTTTCTGACAGGCGAAAGAGCCCTGTTTGCAAGCAACGACCTGGATATATATGATACAATTTTTGATGACGGAGAGTCACCTCTTAAGGAGAGCCATGGCATTAGCCTGACAGGCTGTTTTTTTAGATGGAAATATCCGCTATGGTACTGTAGTGACATAGCTGTAAAGGACTGTACATGGTTTGACATGGCGCGTGCGGGTGTCTGGTATACAGACAATATCTCTGTCACTGATTCAATAGTTGAGGCACCTAAGAACTTCAGGCGCTGCAATAACCTAAAGCTTAAAAATGTGACATTTCCAAATGCCCAGGAGACTCTCTGGAGCTGTGATCATGTCGATATCGAGAATGTCTCGGCAAAGGGAGATTATTTTGGCATGAATACAAATAATCTTATCATGAAGAATTTCCAGCTGGTCGGCAACTATTCGTTTGACGGCTCAAGAAATGTAGAGGTGCACGATTCAAAGCTTATCTCAAAGGATGCCTTCTGGAATACGGAAAATGTCACAGTCTATGATTCATTTATTACAGGTGAATACCTTGGCTGGAACGCAAAGAATCTGACACTTATAAACTGCACAATCGAGAGCTTACAGGGGCTTTGCTACATCGACAACCTCGTTATGAAAAACTGTAAGCTCATAAACACTACATTGGCATTTGAGTATTCTTCGGTAGATGCAGAGATTTGCAGTAAGGTGGACAGTGTTTTAAATCCGACAAGCGGAGTGATAAGGGCAAAGGAGATTGGCACACTGACTATCGAAAAGGACAGAGTTGACCCATCAAAGACTAAGATAATATGTGAGGGAAAATAATCTATGTATGATTTTGATACCGTTGTAGACAGAAGAAATACAGGCTCACTAAAGTGGGATGTGGCAGAAAATGAGCTCCCGATGTGGGTAGCAGATATGGATTTTAAGACAGCACCACAGATAATAGATGCAATATCAGCGCGTGTTTCTCACGGAGTGTTTGGCTATTCCATCATTCCGGATGAGTGGAATGATGCGTATATTTCGTGGTGGGACAGACGCCATGGGCTTAAAATCGAAAGAGACAGCCTGATTTTTTGCACAGGGGTCGTACCGGCCATATCATCTACAGTGCGAAAGCTCACAACACCCGGTGAAAATGTGCTTATCATGACACCGGTATACAATATATTTTTTAATTCCATATTTAATAACGGCGTAAATGTGCAGGAAAGCCCGCTTGGGTACGAAAACGGCAGATATTTTGTGGACTATGACAGGTTGGAGCAGGACCTTTCCAATCCACAGACCTCGCTTATGATATTTTGCAACCCTCACAATCCGTGCGGTATCATCTGGACAAAGGATGAGCTTGCGAAAATAGGTGCACTCTGCAGGAAGTACAATGTGACGGTCATATCAGACGAGATACACTGCGACATCACAGCACCGGGAAAATCATACGTGCCGTTTGCGGCAGCATCAGAGGACTGCGCCGATATAAGCATCACCTGTATTGCACCGACCAAGTGCTTTAATATGGCTGGCTTACAGACTGCGGCAGTGATGGTGCCAAATAAATTTTTGCGCCACAAAGTATGGCGCGCATTAAATACAGACGAGGTGGCGGAGCCAAACGCATTTGCCATCACGGCAGCAGTTGCGGCATTCACAAAGGGTGAGCCGTGGCTTGAGGAGCTCAGAACATATCTCTGGGAAAACCGCAAAACAGTCTGTGACTTCGTGGCAGAAAATCTGCCGCAGATACATGTAGTGGATGCCGATGCGACATACCTCATGTGGCTTGACTGCAGTGCACTCACAGATGATTCTGTGGCATTTACGCAGATGATTCGCGAAAAGACAGGCCTTTATCTGTCGGAGGGAGCTGAGTTTGGAGGCAATGGTCGTTACTTTGTGCGATTGAATATCGCATGCCCCGGTTCAGTTCTTATGGAAGGGCTGGAAAGGTTAAAAAGAGCTCTCGTTTAAGCTGAATATGTACATTTTTTAAAATAAATAAGACCGGTGATCAGCCGGTCTTATCTGGTATAATTAAACATTTATGGCATACAAGATTTAGAAATATATCATGCATACGTTTGTTTTCTGATTCGATAGTTAGTATACACTAACACGAATTAGAAGTCAATAACAAATATGGGATTTTGATATTTTTCTGAATTTTTATAAATCACGTACAAATCAAAAGAAAAGTTTTGCAAACAATAAAATGTATGTTATAATAATATAACTGAATTAAAACGAACGAAAATAAACTCACGGGGGTATTCGAAATGCGAAACAATGAATCATCAGAAAACTATTTAGAGACCATACTTATTCTCAGCAAGAAGCTTCCTGTGGTACGCTCAGTTGATATAGCAAATGAGCTTGGATTTAAGAAATCCAGCGTGAGTATAGCCATGAAAAACCTTAGAGAGAAAAACAATATCACAGTTAGTGATGCAGGCTTTATCACACTCACAGAGTCAGGAAGACAGATAGCAGAGATGATATACGAAAGACATGAGCTTTTGTCAGAGTGTCTTGAGAAGCTTGGTGTTGATAAGGAGATTGCAGCAGAGGACGCATGCCGTATAGAGCATGTCATCAGTCCTGAGAGCTTTGAAGCAATCAAGAAGCATATACATAAGAGCTGATATATGAAACCAGTACCGCAGGGTACTGGTTTTTTAGTGTATCGTTTTTCTTGTATATATGAGAAAAATCATCTATAATAGTGAAGCTGTAATCGGCGACATAAAATCTGAAAGGGGAAAAGATGAAACAGATATTAAAATATTTAAAGGAGTACAAAAAGGAATGCATCTGTGCTCCGTTATTTAAGCTGCTGGAAGCATCCTTTGAGCTTATAGTACCGCTTGTCATGGCGGCAATCATTGATAACGGAATTACGGCTTCGGACAAGCCATATATATGGAAGATGGGAGGCGTGCTGGTGCTGCTTGCGGCAGTTGGTCTGGTAAGCTCGGTCACAGCGCAGTATTTTGCGGCAAAGGCGGCAGTTGGTTTTTCCACAAAGCTTCGCCATATATTGTTTGAAAAGATAGAGTCACTGTCATTCTCAAAGATGGATACAGTGGGCACATCGACACTTATCACGAGGATGACAAGCGATATAAACCAGGTGCAGTCAGGAGTCAATCTGGTACTTCGACTCTTCCTTCGCTCGCCATTTATTGTATTCGGAGCTATGGCGATGGCTTTTACAGTAAATGTAAGAGCGGCAATGGTTTTTGTAGTTACCATACCTCTGCTTTCAATAGTGGTATTCTCAGTTATGGTTGCAAGCCTTCCGCTTTACAAAAAGGTGCAGAGCTCTCTTGACACAGTGCTTTCACATACCAGGGAGAATTTAGAGGGAACCAGGGTTATAAGAGCTTTCAATAAGCAAAATGATGAGATTGACAGCTTCAACAGGGACAACGAGCTTTTAACCAATATGCAGCAGGTTGTAGGACGAATCTCAGCACTCACCAATCCTCTGACATTTATCATTATAAATGTCGCAACAATCGCAGTTATCGTATCAGGCGGCAAGCAGGTATACGCAGGAATCCTCACACAGGGTGAGGTTGTGGCACTTGTAAACTACATGTCACAGATACTTGTCGAGCTGATAAAGCTTGCAAACCTCATCGTACAGATGACAAAGGCAGTGGCGTGCGGTAATCGTATAGCGGATGTGCTTTCTATTCCATCAAAGCTTCCTGAGAAAAATCCTAAGCTCATTGATGCAAAGGCAGGGGCACCTGAGGTTGAGTTTGACCATGTCTGCATGACCTATGAGGGAGCGGCCGATGAGACACTCACAGATATAAACTTTACAGTGCAAAAGGGGCAGACAATCGGAATCATCGGTGGTACAGGTTCAGGAAAATCAAGCCTTGTAAACCTTATCCCGAGGTTTTATGATGCCACAAAGGGTACTATAAGGATTCAGGGAAATGATATAAATGACTACGATGCAGTGCAGCTTCGAGACAAAATCGGTGTTGTAATGCAAAAGGCAGTGCTTTTTGCAGGAACGATAGCCGACAACCTGCGCTGGGGCAAAAATGATGCCACAGAGGAGGAAATGTGGAAGGCGCTCGATATAGCACAGGCGACAGAGGTTGTAAAGGGCAAAGAGGGAGGCCTTGACTACATGATAGAGCAGGGCGGCAAGAACTTATCAGGCGGTCAGAAGCAGCGTCTTACAATTGCCAGAGCAGTTGTAAAGGATCCTGACATACTGATACTTGACGACAGCGCATCGGCACTTGATTTTGCTACAGATGCGAGCCTTCGCGCGGCATTAAAGAACATGCATGGTGACAAGACAATATTTATCGTGTCACAGCGTACCTCATCTATCCAGTTTGCGGACAATATCATAGTGCTTGACGACGGACAGATGGTTGGCTTTGGACCGCATGAAAAGCTGCTTGAGACATGCGAGACCTACAAAGAGATATATGATTCACAGTTTAAAAAAGAGTCGGATATGACCAAACAAAAGGAGGTGTAGAGAATGGCTACGGATAATGCGAAGATGAATAAAGCAGGCACAATGCGCAAGGTACTAAGCTACATGAAAAGATATATCCCTTTGCTTGTGATTTCCCTTGCCCTGTCTGTTGTTACAGTAGCGCTTACGCTCTATTTTCCAATCCTCACAGGACGCGCAATTGATTTGATTGTAGGAAAAGAAAAGGTTGATTTTACGGCTATGACAGCCATCCTCACAAGAGCAGCAATAATAGTTGTCATAGCGGCAGCGGCCCAGTGGCTTACAAATATCTGCAACAACAGGATGACCTACAACATAGTGAGGGATATAAGGCATGATGCATTTTTGAATATTGAGAAAATGCCGTTATCATATATTGACAGTCACTCACATGGTGATATGGTCAGCCGTATCATCGCCGATGTAGATACATTTTCAGAGGGACTTCTGATGGGCTTCACACAGCTCTTTACAGGAATTGCAACAATAGCAGGCACGCTTATTTTCATGCTTACAATAGATGTGAAGATATCATGCATTGTAGTGCTCATCACACCTTTGTCACTTTTTGTGGCAAGCTTTATCACTAAAAAGACATATTCCATGTTTCAGCTACAGACAAGAACAAGGGGAGAGCAGACAGCACTTATTGACGAGATAGTGGGAAATGAAAAGGTAGTACAGGCCTTCAACCATGAGGATGAGGCTCTTTGGCAGTTTGATGAGATAAATGACAGATTACAGAAATGCTCACTGCGGGCAACATTTTTCTCGAGTCTTACAAATCCGAGTACACGTTTTGTTAACAGTCTCGTGTATGCCGGAGTCGGAATCTTCGGCGCCATGAGTGCACTCACAGGCGGAATCACAGTAGGACAGCTTTCATGCTTCTTATCATATGCCAACCAGTACACCAAGCCGTTCAATGAGATATCAGGTGTCATCACAGAGCTTCAGAACGCACTTGCCTGTGCTGCGCGTATCTTCGAGCTGATTGAGGAGAAAAAGGAGATACCGGATGCTTCGGATGCGGTAATACTTGAAGAGGCTGACGGACGTGTGGACATAGAGGATGTTTATTTCTCATATGTGCCGGATAAAAAGCTTATCGAGGATTTCAATCTCCATGTAAAGCCTGGACAGCGCGTGGCTATCGTAGGTCCGACAGGCTGTGGAAAGACGACTATTATCAATCTGCTTATGAGATTTTATGATGTAAACAGTGGAACGATTAAGGTGAGCGGACATGATATCCGAAAAATTACACGAGAGAGTCTTCGTGACAACTATGGTATGGTGCTTCAGGAGACATGGCTCAAGAAGGGTACAATCCGTGACAATATCATAATGGGAAAGCCTGATGCCACAGATGAGGAAATCATTGCAGCGGCAAAGGCATCCCATGCCCACAGCTTTATCAGACGTCTGCCGAAGGGCTATGACACTGAAATCGGTGAGGACGGCGGCAGCCTGTCACAGGGACAGAAGCAGCTATTATGCATCACAAGAGTCATGCTCTGCTTACCGCCTATGCTGATATTGGATGAGGCTACATCTTCGATTGATACACGTACAGAGATTAAGATTCAGAAGGCATTCCTTACCATGATGCAGGGCAGGACAAGCTTTATAGTGGCTCATCGTCTGTCTACCATAAGGGAAGCGGATATTATCCTTGTTATGAAAGATGGAAAGATTATAGAGCAGGGCAATCATGAGAGTCTGCTTGCAGCCGATGGATTTTATGCAAACCTCTACAATAGCCAGTTTGCATAGCATAGGGCTATAGAAATACGGGGCATCAAGGAATATGCTCATCTTTCTATCAACAAGTATTGGGGCAAGTATGGAACAGATAAAATAGATGCAGAAACTGTTTTGCTAAAACGAAATCCAAACGCATATATTCTTAGACCTCCATACTTATATGGTCCAATGAACAATGTATATAGAGAAGCGTTTGTTTTTGATTGTGCATTGGCTGACCGAAAATTCTATTTACCTAAAGCTGGTGATATGAAGTTGCAATTCTTCCATGTTCATGATTTATGTAGGTTCATTGATATTCTGTTGAAAGTAAAACCGTCACAACGTATCTTTAACGTAGGAAATAAGGAAGCTGTTTCGATTCGTAAGTGGGTAGAGTTATGCTACGCTGTTGTTGGAAAACAAGCTACATTTGTAGAAATTCATCAAGATATTGAACAAAGGAATTATTTTAGTTTTTATGAGTATGAGTATTGCTTGGATGTTTCCTTGCAGTATGAACTAATGGGCGATGTAAAATCATTAGAACAGGGGTTGGAAGAAGCCTATGCTTGGTATATCCACAATAAGGACAAGGTAAATAGAAAGCCTCTTATCGAGTACATAGACAACACTTTGTGTTAAGTCAATTCAATTCCATTTTGGTAAACATGTGAAACTTTGAATTCGTAGGAGGTATCGAAAAATGAATAGGAAAACTATATTCTGTTTTCTGACAGCTTTGATAATGATTTTTGTTCTTGCCGGCTGTGGTGGAAAGAATAGTGGTGGGAATATTGACAATGTTCAAATTCCTGATTGGAAACCATCGGAAATATATTCAGACAGTGATATTGAGGCGGCTTTCCAAACAGTAAAAGACTATTTCGGCAACGAATTTGACGGCTGCACACTGACAAAACTGACCTATCCCGGAGATACATACGCCGATGAATTTTATGAATGGGCTGAACAATATGACGCGGATGAAGCAATCGTAATATTATCATCTTTCGATGTAGACTCATCAGGCGGGGATGGTTCGCTTAATCCGGATTCAACATATGATGATTGGAAATGGATTCTAATTAGGAATGACAGTGGAAATTGGGAACATGTTGACCACGGGTATTAAAGCGACAGATTCAAGTTTATCGGGGAGCAAATAGAACAAAAATCGGTATTTGTAGACGGAGGTACACAACATGAAAAAAATCAGCTTAGTGGTTTTTCCAGCTTTAACAATAGTGTTAGAAGCATTACCAATGGGAGCAGTTTGTACTTTTGCTATATCTCCAACAGAAAGAGTAAGAGAAACATTTTCATACTTTAGCCTTATACCGTTTGGATATGCAAATTTTGCTCCACTTATTACAGCCATACTTACTGTTGTTGCCAATAAGACCATCATGGTTGTTCCAAAGCCACTTATCGGTCAGACTGCATCAGAGTTTTTATGGAAGCAGGAAAAACACTTACCAATGAGGAGGTTGTAAGGGAACTTCTCGAATTGTTAAAGAAGAATGCCATGAAAGAGCAGGCAAATGATGTATTTGAGATATGCAGCTATGTAGATGGACTGGAGAAAAAGATTGATTCCATGACGGAAGAACTCACCAGTATGCAGAACCAGATAAAAGAAATGCAGGAGGATACACTTGTCAATAATGCTAAAAAGGCATTGTCGGAAGCACAGGAGCGACTTAATGCCAGATGTGAGCAGATAAAGTCACAGGTATCTGAAGTGAAAGCACAGGTCAAATCTACAGCTAAGAACATAGTTGATGAAGCAAAGGCAAAGGGAAGATCTGCATTATACAGGGTGTGGATGAGGTGAAGCAGGAAGCGGCACATAAGGAAGTATCGAAGGTAAGGGAAGATAAAGCCAGATAGATGTGAGGACGTGGGAGAAATCCTGCGTCCTTTTTTTATACCGATTTGTTACAATACAGAACACTAATTCGATGTACAAGGGATGGTTATTGGACAGTATAAAGTGCTATAAATAAAGCATAAGGAACAGATGCATGATAAATGAGTTAAATAGAACATTTACGGAGGTGGCAGTTATGCATATATAGGCGTTTATTTTAATATTTGTTGTTGGTTCAATCATTGTCGCTTGTGATGGGGATTATTCAGGAATAGCTGCAATCGGTAAATTTGTATGATTTTTTGTATTGCTATTCGCAGTATTATGGTTATTTACCCAGCCTGTTTTATTAATAATTGCTATTAGGCTATTATTGAATTCCGATGTGCAAACTTCATTTTCCGATGAGCTTCCAGTTTGTCAGGGTTTGTGATATACTCCTTTATGGATTGAATGATATTTTTGCATATGTCGGTTCGATTCATAAGACATACCTCCTAAGTGTGATTAAGTTTGTCGCTGCAACGACCTCACTTTTGGAGGCTTTTGTCAAGTCTTTTCAGAAAAAAACAGAAATTTTCACAAAAAAATAAAGCCCTATAGCCTTGAAAAATCAAGGCTTTGGGGCTTAAGTTGACAACATTGCCGTCTGATACTGAAATTCACCGTAATAGACCGCATAGGAAACCATATCATCTTTTGTTATTTCAGCGAGCTGTTCATCTATGTGAGATGCCAGCTTGCGAAGGTTGCCATTTTCTTTTAAGCGAATGGCATAGGATACACCATTTGTTTCACGCTGATGATATAGTTACGGCTTGGTAAATCCACTGTCTCTCCGGAGAAGCAATGGAATGTTTGGATAACAGGAGCGTAGAATCCAAAGACAGCAGAATCATTTCTGGTTTCTTTATGGAATACACTACTTTTCGGAATCGTCGCATCAAATCATAAAACTGATTTAGCGTAGTATCATCCAAACGTTTGAAAAAACGCGAAAGAGTTGGTTGCGAAGCAAGTGCATTCTTAGCCAGAACTGCTGTCAGGATTGGGTCATTGGTAAGTTCATCAGCACAGTCATCTTCAAAGTATGCTCCGAGAATCTGGTAGATTATCTGTCACAGATTTTCATCATCTTTATGGAAACGAAAAGATGCACTGTCATTGGTTTTGATTTCTTTTTTCAGGATGTTCACAAAACCAAGTTTGCAGGCAAACTCCTTAATCAAAAGAAAACCTGCATCGGAGGATAAATCGCCTCCACCAAAATTTAATTTCAGATATTTGTTGCTTTCTAAGACGGTGTCGTTTAAAATAGTCATTGAGAACTTCTTCTTTGTTTTGATTTGGCTTTGACACCTAAATTTTAACAAACTTGAAGTTCTTTTTCTATGAAAATTTTTTCACCCATTAAGTGAAAGTAAGAAGTATCAAAAACACAAGTAATTATGCGGCATTGACCGCATTAACCTGAATTATTATGAATAATTCAGGTTAATAGAGAGACTAAAGTGAACAGACAGGAGATGAGAAAATAATTTGTTTTACTTAATGATAATAGATTCACCTGAGGAGAAAAGGGTGTTTGTGGTTATTTATGAAAAGTATAGATACTTGATGATGAAAGTAGCACATGATGTACTGAAGGATAATTTTCTGGCAGAGGATGCGGTACATGAAGCATTTATAAAAATTGCTCACAATATGCAGAATATACATGATGTAGAGTCAGTTGAGACAAAACGATATTTAATTATTGTCGCAAAGAATGCCGCCATAGACATATATAGATCAAGGAAGAAGATGAAGGAAAAAATGTTTATCGATGAGTTGGGAGAAGATGCAGGTCCGATAACTTATCTGAAAACAGATATAGACAATGAAATATTAGATATATTGAAAAATTTGCCTGTTAAGTATAGAGATGTTTTTTTATTAAAGTATTCCAATCATATGAGTAATGCAGAAATATCGAAAATATTGAACATATCAGAAGGTACAATTAGACAGCGAATTGCCAGAGGAAAACTAATAATAAAAGAAGAGATAGAAAGATTGGAGGGAAAATAGTATGGGACAAATAGATGTAACAGATGCATGGCTTTATAAGTATATGTCCATCGTAGATGAAGCAATTATAAATGAAATCGAAAAGAATGTAGATTATGATTATGCTTTTTCTGATGAGTTCAATCGAAAAATGGAGAGGACAATCCGTAAAGAAAAATTCATACCATTTTGGAATTCAGTTTCTAAGTTTGGAAAAAGTGTGGCAATTTTTGCTTTAGTAATTGTTACTTCGTTATTTGCAGTTACTATGAGCGTAGAAGCATATCGCATTCAATTTTTTGAAACAGTTAAAACAATTTGGGAAGATTCGTTTTTCTACACTTACTTTACAGAAGAGAAAGACATTGGATTTCAGAAAAGAGAGTTTGAATATTTGCCGGATGGATATTATTTGATAGAAGAAATCAGTGATGGTAACATTAATACAACTATTTATTCTAACGAAAGCGGAGAACAGATTATTATCGATCAACATCTAGTCAGTGATAATAGGCAGATTACCATGGACTTAGAATACAGTGAAGAAAAAGAAGTGGAAGTGAAGGGGTTACCACTCCTAATTTACAGATATGAAGATGGATTTGTAAGTGCATATTATGAATACCAAGAATCAGTGTTCATTTTGTCAGCAGATAAGATTTCCGATGATGAAATTATAAAGATTATAGAGGGAATCAACTAAATAAAGTTTGTGTGAGGAGGCCCAAGCAGAGCCTCCTTAAAAAAAAAAAAAAATAATGTAACAAACAGGTAGGAGAAATTCGTTATTGTTATATGAGAAGGAAAATCACGAAGGAGGTATTGTATGAATTACTTAAAAAGGATTGGAAGGTTAGTTGCAATTTGTATTTGTGCTGTTTGTGTTGGAATCATACCAATTACGGCGCATGCTATGGAGGTCTCTGACAAACAGATACAGCCGAGAATGGATTATATATCCTCATACGGAACAGAATTGACTATATCAGATTCAGGAGAAGCGAGTGTAACAGGTTTTGTCAGGGGAAAAAAAGGGGTAACGAATGCATACGTTAAAGTAAAATTGCAGAAAAAGGTGTCTGGATCGTGGGTGTATGTGCAATCATGGGAATCTAGCGGTTCAGGAAGAAATGCAACTATAGCAGAGACTTATTCGGTATCTAGAGGAACATATAGGGTTGTCGCATTAATAAAAGCAGGGACAGAGAGTAAATCTCCGATATCGGCGGAAAGAACATATTAAAAGTTAAAGACCTTCTCAAAAAATGAAAAAAGATTTTGGATTGTCTGTGAGTTCGTTACTTTGCAACAAACCCAGATTATTCACGCATTTGGAAAAATAGATGGAGCATTTACTTTGGAAGTACTAAAAGTATCAGCTATCCCAACGGATATCACAGCACTGGGAGCAGAAGGCATGAAAAATATCTGGCATAATGCAAAACTAAGAGGACGTGGTTACAGCAGAGCCAATGAAATCGTGAGCTATGCAGAGAAAAGTGTGGGATTAACGGATGGAACGGATGCAGGCCGTGAAGCCGTAAAATGGTATGGAGTCCGGAACGGACTGCATCTGCAAAAGACCAACAAGAACCTGAGATGGTATAGCGTACACTGAGTAAATCAGTACCACGACAGGTGAATGCAGGTCAGTAACAATCAAACATAAAAACAAGAGCTGTAGCCGGCATCGGTTTTTTCCGTGGGGCATGCCCCCGTTTAGGAGCTTGGCTGGCACTCAGTGAATGGTAGATGATACGAAGGAAGTTGGGACATGATCCCCTTAGACACGGAAGGCTCATCATCATAGTTGAACAGAGGGAAAATAGCCTTTATAAAGCAAACTAAAAGGATGCTTTATTAGCTATACTTATTTATCAGCTATTCGGTACATGACACTACGATATCCATCACTCTCGGCTTTTGTTTGAGGTAAAATAAAAATCGTCAAAGCCAGTAAAATCAATAGATTTAGGATTGACAGAATAGGAGAAATGAATGAAGAAAATAATAAGTATAATTATTGTATGCTTGTTTTTTATTGCATTAATTTTTATAGGCAAGAATTTATTAAAGGATGGCAAAGAACGGGAATATATAAAGTCTGACAAGTATTATGAGGAAAACATAGAAAATATAAATATAAATGAAGTTAACTTCAAATTTCTCCAAGTAAATGAAGTTGCTAATGTCAATGAAGCATTTTATAAGAAATATGATTCTTATAAAGAAGTAGTGGTGGAAGATAACAAGAATTATGATGTTTTTGAAAAATATACGAAGGTAGATGTTGCATTTGACCAAGGATATTCTGGAATGCGATGTTACTTAAATGAAGATGAAAGTTTCGGTGGAGCTTATTTCCGATATACATTTGAATATGAAACAAATGACGAAAATCTTGTGGATTCTTCTATTGAAGTATATATAACGGCTGAACCGTTAGAAAAGTTTGAAGGTTTATTACCAACTATTGAAGGGGCTGATGAAGGGAATGTATATAGTATATATGATAACATTCTCTATTATATGGAAAATGATGATAATATGAGCTTATTTAAAACTAATATATGTACAGTTGTTTTTGATGGTTCTAAGTACAGTTATTTTTGTGGTGTTATAGATGGCGAGAAAGAATCTTATATCAATAAATATTGTAATGTTTTATATGACTTTTTTCAACAAATGTATAAATGATAAAACTATAAAAATTATAGTAATTTATGAAATGAATCTACAAGACATATAGCATTTTATAAATGTATTTTTATAATAGGAAGGATATAGTATGAAAATTGAAATATATAAATATTATTTAAAATCAAAAATTTGTATTATAATGAGTATTTTGTTGTTTGCTATTACTTATGGGTTTACAATTTATTTTTCGAGTTTGGGAATGACAGGTTTTTCGTTAATTCATACAGTTGCTAGATTTAACTTTTACGTATGCTTTTTTATTGTGTGCTTAACATATTATTATGTATCAAGTGCAAATAGAAATTATGTTAAAGAAGTTTCGGAAGTGGTAGGATATAAGGCAATTTATGAGATTAATGCTGTGTCCGTTATTATGTTTCAAACGCTTTTATGGAATATTGGAATGTGTTTAATCATTATAGCCTGCTCTATAAAGAATGATGGGTCGAATTATTTTATTTCTTGGTTTCCAAAAAACTATTTGTGTAACATTATTATTCCACAAATAATCTGCATTATTATAACTTTCTTTGTGTCTACCAGTTGGAATTCATCACGCTGGTTAATGTTTGAAATTTTATTTTTATTCTTAATTAGTCCTTTTTCAGAAGAAATTATATGGGAGCAGAAACCATTAATGCCCATTGATAGTTTATGGAAAAATCTCCATAGACCATTTGAAATCCTGTATCAAAATGGAAAATGGAGCGCAGATTTTCAAAATGATTTGCAAATAGAACGCGTGCGGATTTATATATTGCTTTTTTGGTTGCTTTTATTATTCTGTATAGGAACAATATATTGGAAAAAAAGAAAAATAGTAAGTATCCTGGCAGGATTAGGAGCTATGACATTTTTAATTCTATCATATCAACCAGCATCAGTGTATAGATTAAATGCTAGTTGGGATGGTGTAAATAAAGATTATACAGATTATGCTATGCATATAAATGATAACACTTATAAACCATTAGATACTCAAAGCTTTTCTATTCAGAGTTATAACTTGGAATTATCATTTGAGAATGAGTTAAGCGTAAGGGGAAGCATAGAAATTAAAGCACCGCAAAAGTGCGAAGAATTTGATCTGACATTATATCATGGATATTCAGTTAATGATATTGTATCACAAACGAAAGGAGTCGAAATAAAATTTAAGCAATACGGCGATAATTTATGCATAGAAACAAGTAAAAAAGTCACAGAATTAAAATTTTATATTAATTATAAAGGGCATCATAATAAATTCTATTCAAATTCAAGGGCAGCTATGTTGCCAGGGTGGTTCCCGTGGTATCCGATGGAAGGAAAAAGGCAAATTGTAATCGAGTATCCTGAATATGGAAGAATGTGGGGATATAATCCTTATAATAGAATACCAAAGGCAAAAGTTTGTATTAAAAGTAATATTGAATTAATAACGAATCTCATGGTTACAGAAAATAATGTATATGAAGGAGTAGTAGATAGCATAACTGTACTTAGTGGCAATCTTAAAAAAACTCAAGATGAAATACTAGTGAATTATCTTCCTCTAGAGTTACATTCTGAATACGTATTAGGAGATTTTATTGAAACACAAAAACAAAACTATTATGATAGCTTAAATAAACTAAAGAATGTGTTTGGAATTGATGTGTCAGAATTTGAAGGTAAACAAATAATCTTTGCTTCAAAAGATATTGGCAGAAATACTACGAATAATTTTATATCGGTATTTGATGAATATATATTAGCGGTACCAGATTATATAACTGTAAATGATCTATTGCATTATATGATATTAAAAGATTATGAAAATAGAGATAAAAGAGAACAGTCAGTAATGATTCAAATGTTTTTAAACAGCTTTTTTGATGATAATCCAGAAAGTATTATTAGAAGTTGGATAGATGAAATTGAAGTGCGAAAGGAACATCCAGAATATTTTGATCAAGTATTGGACAATCAAGAATTATTATTAGATATTTTGGAAAAATGTGATTATGAAACAATGGTAAGAGAAGTGGTTCAATATATATTACATCCGGAAAATTATGAAAATGATAAAGAATTTTTAGAAAAGATGAGGGCTGGATTATGATAGAAATAAAAGAATTAACAAAAAGATATGGAAAAAAACAAGTTATTAAAGATATTTCATTAGTGCTTAAACCTTGTACATATGGATTAGTCGGACCGAATGGAGCAGGAAAAACCACGTTGCTTAGGGTGATTGCAGGAGTATTAAAAGCAACTAGTGGGGAGATTGTCATAGATTATGATAAAGATGGTATTGGTTATTTGCCACAAAAATTTGGATGTTTTCCAGAAGTTACAGTATATGAGCAAATGAAGTATTTTGCATGTTTGAAAGGAATCCATAAAACTCAATATGCGGAAGAAATTGTACGTGTTTTAAAAACTGTGAATTTGTATGATAAACAGGATGTTAAATGTAAAAAATTATCTGGTGGAATGATCAGGAGATTAGGCATTGCACAGGCCCTATTAGGTAATCCTACATTATTACTCCTAGATGAACCTACAGTGGGGTTGGATCCTGAGGAAAGAAACCATTTTAATAATATTATTAGAAATCTAGAGGGTAAAGTCACTATACTATTATCCACTCATTTGATAGAGGATATAAAGTATTTATGTAATGAAGTAATAATTATAAAGTCAGGTCAAATTTTAAAAGTTGCACATTCAAATGAAATAGCATCATTAGCCTCTGGAAGAGTATACAAAATTCCAGAAAGAGAATTAAGCAATTTAAAGAGTCCCTTTTATATTGAAAACTATTTGATTCGAGATAATGAGAAAAATGAAAAAATTGTAAAAGTTTTATTATTAGGAGATATTAGCAACATGGAGAAATATAGTGCATGTGAGGTAGACATTGAGGATGGATATTTATTAATATTGAAAGAGAAGGAATTGCATGCTGAATAATATTTATGAATTTCAGAAAATACACCTACATACTCAACGTATTATGTATTTCTTACCGCTAGTATTTATATATTTTTTTCTATTACCGAATCATTATCAGCTATTAGTCAATGCAGATGAGTCTATCTTAATTAAGATATTTGATTCAGCACAGGAGTTTTTAATATTAATTGAAATCTGGTTTCAATATTTGGGATTTCGATGGATTCTTAGTCCAGAGTTAAAAGAAATTTCATATTGTAATATGCGTATTAAAAAGAATATGTGGTTTAGTAGTAATACGATTCTATCAGTAGTTTTATTCTTACCGTATGCCATTATTCTTGCATTAATAAGTGAAAAATACTTTTTTAATGTACCAGTTATATTTTTTCAATGTGTTTTAGCAGGTATAATGACATTTTTTCTGATGCACTTATTAAAATCTGCTTTAGGAGGTATGACAGTAATGATTGGCTATTATTTCTTATGTGTTAATCATGCTTTACCTCAAAAGTTTTCTATTATTGTATTGGGAATACTACCAGAAAATTATAGAATTAATTGGTATATCACTCAAATCATTTTTATAGTATTTTTTTTAATAGGAGTATTTTTGATGGAGAAGAACAAGTATGTTCAGTCTTAAAATGAACGAAAAACAGACCAATATTTAATTGCTTTACAATAGAAAGCAAAACTTTAAGGATTATTTAAATTTAGTAACTCTGTTTTATTAAATGGGAAAAGAGGTGATTCCATTGGGAATAACTGTATGAGGGATTTTATAAACTTAGTTGTATTTAACTTGCTTGAAACTATTTAGTAGTAGGAAGGAGAAATCTATGAAAATAATTACAAATACGATATGTGCAGTGTTATTGTCTGGAATATTTATGGTTATGACAGGCGTCAATGTAAATGCAGCAGAACAGGAATATCCTCCAGCAGAAGCTGTTTTTCCGGAAGAGAAAGTGCTGCAAATTGAGAATCAGATTAAGAATACACCAATTTATAATGATAAGGATGCAGAGGGAAATTTTTCATTAAAAAATACTCGTGCAACAGGAACTTATCCAACTAGATATGGTGTTATATTAGTAACTGCTGATAAATATAAGGGATTGATTCCTACTGGACATGCCGGAATCATTTGGACATCCTCTACAATTGTGGAATCTTTATCGAATGGAGTAACGACAGGACCTAATGATTGGAATACTTCAAAAACATCATGTTATGGAATAAGTGTAAAAGGAACAACAGTAGATGAGGATAATGAAGCGTCTAATTGGTGCTATCGCCAACTTGGGAAACCTTATAATTACAATTATTTCAATGTATCTACAAGGAAAAAATTCTACTGTTCTCAGTTAGTATGGGCTGCATTTAAAGATAATTACGGAATCGACTTAGATACGTCCGATTTTGGAGATGCGGTACATCCGATGGAACTTGTAAATTCTTCAAAAACATATACTATTTATAAAAAATAATAATGTTTTAAGTAATATTTTGTGATGACTCGGCCTGGAAAATTTGTGTATAAATTAATGCTTCTCAAATTTTCTAGGCTGATATTTTAGATGAGGTATGTGTATGAAAAAAAAATTTTTTACAATTTGTGCAATAGTGTTTCTAGGATTTACTGGATGTACGCATAGAGAGAGTACGAATATAGATCTAACAACTTCATCTGTTGGAGTTATTGAAACAAGTGGTAATAGTAAAAAAAGTAGAATTTACTTTTATAATCAAAATTTAGAAAAAACAGCTACGCTTCCATTGGAATACGCTTCATTAGGAAGTATTTTTTATAATCCAGTAATTTATGAAGATGAACTATATCTGATTCCTCAAGGAAAAACTAATGTTAAGGATGAAAAAAAGGTTCTGAAAATTGAGTTGAAAAGTGGGAATCAAAAAATCTATGAAATCAATCAGTTGGCAATGAATAGTATTTGTGTTAATGATAAAAATATTTATACTTGCAATACGTTAAACGGTGATTCGTACATTAATAAATGTAGTAAAGAAAATAATCAAGTCGTAAGTGAGAAAATTGAAGGTGTTTATGTAAGCAAGCTATTGTGTAGTAAAGATATGTTATTTGCATTTGCTACTACAAAAAACGGAAAAGAGATGAATTCTTACATTTACATTTATGATGCTGAAGAACTGAGTTTTGATGAGAAAATTGATATTACAAATTATGGAGGTACTCACTATAAAGCAATTCTTTTCGACAACAACATATTGTTTTCAAACTCAGTAGATTCTGGCGATCATCCATGTAATACCGTTTGCATATATTCGATAAATGACAAGACGATAGAAACAATTTCATTTGATCAATATTATCCACTAGATTTGGCCGTATGGGATAACATACTTATCGTTTCTCACTTTGACTTGGTAAAAAGAGAAGGTGGAGGTATATCTATATATAACTTAGAAACCAAAGAGTTAAATAATATAGAACTTGGACATGATGCAGAGCAAATGACGATTAATGAGAATGTTATCTATATTTTATCAGATAAAATAATTTATCAATATGAATTAAAAGATATGAATTTGTATCTAAAATGTAAGACTCAAATAAAAAAATCAAATGAAGAAAATTATCTTTCGGGGATTTTTTATATTAAACCTGAATCCGTGAAGTTCACTCTTTAATAAGTCCAACCTGCCAAAGGTAAGTTGGTTTCATGATTGGAGTATACTTATATGACATTTTCAGTGCTAGTGCTGGGAACAAAAGCAGTCACCCAAGTAAAAAGGGTGCACGAAATAAGCCTGCTATAAAATTGCTTTGTTACCGTATTGTTCCCTCCGACTCAATCTTCCACATGGAATACATCTTCCACCAGCATATTAAAGTACTT